>WLWG01000247.1_pt1 | contig 58968 bp, 78 predicted proteins | sample 6712871 | NCBI WGS metagenome assembly WLWG01 (sample SAMN12718693, study PRJNA515312) | sponge metagenome | isolation source: marine sponge | host: Mycale hentscheli | place: New Zealand: South Island, Marlborough, Capsize Point | collected 2003-05-01 | reverse complement strand
GACGCTGCTGATCGCGAGAAGTATGGCAACTTTAGTCACGTCGCTTATCAGGTCGACAATATTTACGACACCTGTCGCGATCTGATGGACAAAGGACTCACCCTAAATCTACCACCGCGTGACGGCTTCATGGCCTTCGTCAAATCGCCCGACGGAATATCTTTCGAACTGCTGCAGAAGGGCGGCCCTCGGGCACCTGAAGAGCCATGGGTATCGATGCCGGACCAGGGCACTTGGTAACACCAACACCCGTCGTTCGCAGGGGATATGCGGATACGTCGTTCGGTCAAATCCACTATTACGATACAGCGACAAAAGAACGCCCTGCTCTACTGTTGCTCCATCAATCGCCACAAGCCGGCAGTATGTATGAAGCCGCCTTACCAATTCTCGGTGAGCGTTTCCGGGCGATAGCGCTAGATACGCTTGGCTATGGTCTTTCTGATAAACCAGACAGAGTTTTAGAGCCGGAAGACTACGCTCAGTCAATTATGGAAGTTGCCGACGCACTAGGATTAGATACCTTTGCAATCTGCGGCGCCCATACGGGCGCGACGTTTGCCATACAAACTGCCATTCAGTATGCGGACCGCGTGAGTGCATTGGTCTTATCGGGGCCACCGCTGCACGCCCCTTTGCCTCCTGGGACCGCTCGTCGTAAACCCCAAATGAAGCCGCCGCCCCCGCCACGCGAAGACGGCACCCACCTCACTGAACTTTGGCAAGCGCGATGGAAAGTCGCGGCGCCAATTGATCCAAAGATCTTCCAAAAACGATTTCTAACCGCGGTTATGACTGGAAGCTCATCAGTCTCTGCCTATCATGCCGTGTACAAATACGACCTCACGGAACGGCTAAAGCTGGTCTCCTGCCCAACTCTGATCGTCTACGGTGACCGTGACGTAGAAACTCCAAACATCGAGCGGGTTTTGCACCTCATACCCGACATCCCGACTCAAATAATTCCAGATGGCAATATCTACACTGTCGATGTCTGCACTGAAGCTTGGTGCAACGCTGTCGGCGATTTTTGCTCTAAGGCCGTTGGCTGACTACTTCATTCGAAGGACAGGCATCCGATCATCAGCTGGCTCCGTCAGCGCCCGCAAGCCCGCCACCTGGCCAGCAGATACAGTTGACGCCCCATTCCCCCAGGACGTGCGCATGAATGACACGATGTCAGCGATTTGCTGATCGTTGAGCGATTTACGGTATCCGGGCATCCGATAGGCGTCTGGTGTGCCATCGACGATCAAACGTGATGAACCGTTGAGAACGATGTTAATAAGCGAAGCTGGGTCTGGGTCCATGACCGGTGGGTTTCCAGCAAGAGGTGGCAAGTACGGTGGATAACCGGCCCCCGTATCAACGTGGCATGACTCACAATTCTGCATATAGAGATTAGCACCTGCGTTCGTGCGTCGCTCTGGGCCACGCAGAACTGCAACCGTTGAACTATCGTAGCTATATTCACCGTCGTCGTGGGCAGCGGACAGCGAATTCAAATAGGTCGCTACGGCATTGAGATCATCGTCGGTGAAATATTGCGTACTGTTGATGATAACTTCATCCATGGTGCCAAACGCCGTAGAATGCACGTTACGCCCAGTCTTCAGATAGGTGGCCAGATCTTCTTGAGACCACCGCCCTAACCCAGCCCGGTTCGACTGCGTTAAGTCAGAGGCATACCAGTTGTCGAGAAAAGCCCCGGCGAGAAATTCAGGGTCAGACTCATCAAAGCCAACTTCATTCCAGAAGATGCTACGCGGCGTATGGCACGCACCGCAGTGGCCCAATCCTTGAACCAGATAGGCACCGCGATTCCACGAAACGCTTTGGCTCTCGTCATCGACATAGGTTTCATCTTCAAAAAAGAGAATATTCCAGATTGCTAGTGGCCACCGGAAACTCAAAATCCAAGGAATCTCATTTTCCTTGTTTTTCTGCTGGACCGCAGGAACCTCGTTCATGAAGTAGTCGTATAGCGCTTCAATATCGTCGTCGGATATCTTGGCGTACGACGGATACGGCATCGCTGGGTACAGGCGGTGCCCATCCTGGGCCACACCAAGTCGCATGGCGTTGTCGAAATCTTCAAGACTGTACGTGCCAATGCCGGTTTCGTCGTCTGGCGTAATGTTGGTGACATAAATTTCGCCAACAGGAGTGGCCATTTTGAGGCCGCCAGCGAGTGCCGCTCCACCGGGCTCAGTGTGACAGGCAACGCAATTCGCCGCTCGGGCAAGGTATTCTCCGCGGGAAACATCAATATCCATATTGGACTGGGCGTGCGCCGCAACTGCGAAGAAGCATAAGGCGCCACCAACTAAACTTACCGTTCTCATCATTTTCCCCAGAACTTTGCCGCCCGCCCATGAGCGATTTCAGGGACAATGGTAATCGAGACTGAAGCGAACGCCAAGGCAGCCCATGCAGTGATCACTACACGCCGATACGGCCAAAATTGAGCCCTAAATCTCTAGCTTCGTCTTCTATCGTCCTTTAAAAATGAGCCAGAACGGCTGAAAACCCACGCTTGAGTAGAGAACGGATTATCATGAAAAGACGGCAGTTTATTGGAACCGTAGCGGCGGCCTCAGTTGCCACCACCGCATTATCACGTAAGTCAGAAGGAAATGAGTCTGTGGATTGGGATTACATTATCGTCGGTGCCGGCACGGCCGGGCTACCAGCCGCAATATTTGCTTCTCGTCGAGGGGCAAAAGTACTGCTCATTGATGCCGCCGAATCCGTCGGGGGCACGCTCCATCTCGCTAATGGGCAAGTGGCTGCCGGTGGATCGAGAACCCAGGACGCCAAGGGTATCGTTGATAGTCCTGATGCGCACTACGACGATGTCATGCGTGTGACCCGTGGCTTAGCAGACCCGGACGTCGTGCGTAGAACGACTGATAATGCGCCCGACACCATCAACTGGCTGCTCGATAACGGATTAACCCCGCTGCCCGACCATCCTGTTACCGGGTCTGACCCAGGCCGCCCGACCTACACAACGGCACGTTACATTTGGGGTAAGAATGCAGGCCGCGACATTCTCGCCGTCGTCGTCAAAGAACTAGAGCCCGAATTAGCCAGCGGACGGGTTGTCACTCAATTGGAAACCGAAGTTACCGAACTCTTGACCTCGGACTCCGGCGCCGTCGAGGGCGTGAAGGCAAAGTCTGCCGACGGAGAGCACACCTTCCGGGGCAAGCACATTCTGATCACCACCGGCGGATACGCCATGAGCCCGGATGTTTTTGAGAGCTTGGTAGGGCAGCCAGCCTACGCGGTCGGTTCTTATCCCTCAAACCTAGGCAAAGGGCTCGAGCTTGCGACCTCTGTTGGTGGAGTCCTACGGGGGCACGAGTTGCACCGCGCCGGTACCGGATCAATTCTCACCGGCGATACCTTTCCCGCCAAAGTCTATGCCCGGTTTAACACCATGCCGCAGCAACGGCCGCCTTGGGAGATTTGGGTCGACAATAACGGTGAACGTTTTATCCGAGAAGACGAGCCATTGGCCGAAGAACGCGCATCTGCTGTGGTTGAGCTTGATAAGTTCCGCTACGCCGTCGTCTTTGACGAGCAGATATTCCGCTCCTCACCAGAGGGCATTCCGAAGTGGACGCGCGAGGACATGCTTGAGCACTTTGAGAGCCATCCCATGTTCATAAAGGCGGATACGCTCGAAGAGCTGGCTGAAAAAGCCGATATCGATGCAGCTGGCCTTCAGAAGACGGTTGAGACCTATAACGCGAGTGTTGATAGCGGCGTTGATGAATTAGGACGCGAATACATGCCACGCCGGATTGAAAACGGCCCCTACTATGCCGTTATCCACCTTGGCCATTCAGCTACATCATCTGTCGGTATTGTGGTCGACAAGGAAATGCGCGTTGTCGATAAGGATGGAACGCCGATCCCCAACCTATACGCCGCCGGAGAAGTGCTCGGCAGTGGCTCGACCCTCGGCCATGTCTTTACGCCAGGGATGATGCTGACCCCAGCTCTAGCACTTGGGCGCTGGCTGGGAATGACCCTACCGGTTTAAGCACTTCGACTTTGCGATCCGGTGAGCAGACCCAAGTCTCGTATTATGAGATTTCGGGTTAGTTCGCCGGCGCGCTGTTCTTGATGGGCACCTGAACGCAACTTTGTGGATTGCAGAGGTGAACATCGCCGGTGAGCTGGTCAATTCTGTACACGGATATCGCGTTGGTATTGTTGACCGGCATTATCCGATAGCGGTCCAAACTCATTAGCGCCAAGAACAACCATACGCTACAGCCTAAGATCGCTGAAATTACGACGGCTCTCGACATCGCGGTTGATCCGCATCCCTTTTTTTCGTCGACCGCCAGGACCGACCGCAGGACCCTCTGGATCTCGTTCTTCATCAATCGAAGGTTCAGGTTTAGCCGGTGGTGTCGCAGGAGCAGCATCAGCCATAGAATTCATCCTTCAGCGAAATTTTGCGGGCGAACGATACAATTGTCAGCCCAGCACCCATGATCAACAGATACAAGCGCCAGTTTCCGGCAAGCCGGACTGTTAAGCAACTTCAGAAACAGTTGGGTCGGAAAAGGTGGCGTCCCCTAGGGGATTCGAACCCCTGTCGCCGCCGTGAAAGGGCGGTGTCCTAGGCCTCTAGACGAAGGGGACCCGGCGAAGAAGCGAGTTTCTACCGGCTCCTGAGCCTTCGCGCAAGCCCGGAAATGGCCCTAGGATGCCTGCAGGAGCCAAGACGGCCCGGTCAGCCCCCCCAGGCGAAAGCAGATCATTGCCAGCCCGGACACCAACCGCTAAAACCCGGCCGAGCCCTGTATTCATGACCCTCAGATTTTAGCCGCCCTTAGCCTGCTCGTCCCTGCTCAAGTAAGCCTTATGCCTTATGGTTAACCCAACGTCCCTAGCCTCGCCGACAGATCTTGATATTAGAGATGCCATGACCGCGGACATGGCCGCGGTGGCGCTGATCTACAGTCATTACGTTGAGACGAGCGCGTCGACGTTTGAGAACATGTCGCCAACAACGTCCGAGATGGAACAGCGTTTTAGTGATCTGAGTACGAACGGCATGCCCTTTCTTGTCGCCACGCATGGAGAGCAGATTGTCGGGTATGCTTATGCTGGACCGTACCGAAGCCGTTGGGGTTACCGTTATACGGTCGAGGATTCCGTCTACGTCAGTAAAGATCACTTAGGCCAGGGTATTGGCCGAGCGCTGCTCTATGCTCTTATTGAGCAGGCAACTTCCCGCGGCTATCGACAGATGATTTCAGTCATTGGCGATTCAGCCAACACCGCATCCATCGCCCTACACAGCCAATTGGGTTTTAAGGTCATCGGCGCTTTGCCGTCAACGGGCCGAAAGTTCGACCGATGGGTCGATAGCGTGTTGATGCAACGGCCACTCGGCGATGGAAGCAGCACCGCTCCTACCTAACGATACCCGGCTGGCAGCCCAAAAATGCGAAAGGCCCGCACGAGGCGGGCCTTTGCATAAAATGTCAAACAAGCTGATTTATTGCGGCGAAACCATTGGTGCAACTGCAGCCGTCAAGTTGAGGAACGAGAACTCACGGTTCTTCGCACAGTTGCTGGCAATGGCACCCGTAATCGCCGGCTTGTTCTCGACCGGGATCATCAAGTCAGGGTCGTCGGTGTTCACATAACCCTGGACAAACGCAAAGGCCCAAACATCGGCTAAGTCTGCTTTCAAGACATCAGCAGCAGCACCTTGGCGACCGTCGGCGTAGTCACCGCACATGTAGGTTTGCGGATTGAAATCATTGCTCAAGGTATTCGGCATATCGCGGCGACGGTCTAATGAAACAAACTCAGATACGGTCAACAGCGTCACCTCGGGATTTTCGCGGCACTTGGACAAAATTGCACTAATCGCCTTGTCTTCCGCGTCGCTCTCATCGGTCCATTCCAGCTTTTCGCGACCGGTATAGTTGCCAGCCATGTAGCCCATAATCCAAATCCGAGCGAGGTCGGCGCGACCCTTGTTGGTTGCACCATCACCTTGTCCGTTAACGAAATCGAGGCAGCGCATATTTGCGGGATCGAAGTCGCCCGTCTGCGCGCTCGCTGAGCTAAGACCAAGCCCTAGAGCCATCGCTGCGGTGGTTAGAATTCGGATCGTTTTGACCATGAAGTAGTCCCCCTGTTTGAACAGCAGAAGGCCGGTTTTGTGCGGCCTTTCGAGCGGAACGTCGCATGCAGCGTTCAGGGTGTCAACGGGCTCTAGCTCAGCTGTGAATCGGCACCAAAACTGCCTATCCCTATGAAAATCGGCCGGAAATTAGGCTGCCCAGGCTCCGTCGTCGATCACCAGTTGAACGTCAGAACGGCCCTGCCAGTTGTCTTCCCGCAGACTGCCGACAAGGTGAATCGGCCTTCCCTGGGTATTCAGAAGCGCGTGACCGAGTTCAGAGTCTGCACTGTTAAAGGCAATGGCTTTTAGCCGGCCCCCTGAACTCCCGGTAACGATACAACGAACGTGCCCAGAGCCGACAATGTCAGATTTCATAACCATCGCATTGGCGACGCTAATTTTAGGCTCGTCGTTTCCCGCACCAAATGGCTCAAGACGCGCGAGACTTTGAACCAGGTCTAAGGTCGCCCCTTCTGGGGTCACGACAGCGTCCACGACATAGGAAGGTTGAACACCGCCCGCGGCAACTTGCGTCTGTATGTGGTCGGCAAGAAAGGTTTGAAACGCCTCTAAGCGATCTTGCTCTACCGTGAAACCGGCTGCCATTGCATGACCGCCACCATTAAACAGCAGTCCTGCATCACGGGCATCGAGTACGGCGCGTCCCAGGTCTACTCCCGGCACTGAACGCCCCGAACCTTTCGCCATGCCACCGTCACACGCGACAACGCAAGCCGGTAGATCGTAGCGTTCGCGCAAGCGACTAGCGACGATTCCAATAACACCGGGGTGCCAATTGGCACCAGAAACAAAAACCAGGGGCGCGTCCGGATCTGGGTCCGTCTCAGCTTGCTCTATCGCATCAACCAACACAGCCGCCTCTATATCTTTGCGATCCGCGTTGTATTCGTTCAGCCTCATGGCCAATACAGCCGCCTCATCTGCGTCATCACTAGCCAGCAAACGCGTTCCGAGAGGCGCCTCGCCGACACGCCCACCAGCATTAACGCGGGGACCGAGCATATAGCCCAGGTGAAACGCACGGGGTTTATCCTTCAATCCCACGGCATTCGCGAGCGCCACCAATCCAGTGTTTCCACCGCGCGCCATAATGGCCAGCCCTTGGTTTACGAAAGCCCGGTTGAGGCCCCTCAATGGAACGACATCACAGACAGTACCGAGTGAGACAATGTCCAGGAGGTTCCGCAAATCCGGTTCGGTCTTTCCAACGCGCTTGTACCACCCGTTTTCACGGAGCGCGCGGTTCACACCGACAATTACGAGGAAGGTCACACCCACAGCTGCAAGGTGCCCCTGGCCGCTGGTATCATCAAGGCGGTTCGGATTAACCACTGCGGCCGCTGCCGGCAAACGGGCGTCCGCCTTGTGATGGTCAATGACAACAACGTCGAGGCCCGCATTGGCCGCCTCGGACAGCGGTTCAAAAGCCGTAATGCCGCAGTCGACGGTTATAGCGACCGCCGCCCCGTCATCACGCAATTTCAATAGAGCCGGTGCGTTTGGCCCATAACCTTCTTTGATGCGGTCTGGAATATAGCTTCCGAGTTCGACGCCAAGCGCCCTAAAGAATCTGATTAGAAGTGCTGATGATGTGGCCCCGTCAACATCATAGTCACCAAACACGACGATCTTTTCGTCACTCTCTACGGCTGAAACCAATCGAGATACGGCCTCATCCATACCGGCCAAACTTGACGGATCTGGCATAAGGCCGCGGAGAGTAGGGTTTAGAAAGGGCTCGGCTGTCTCAGGCGTAAAACCACGGGCGGCAAGAATACTTGCTACGGCATCCGGAAGCTCAAGAGTACGAGCCAAGGCGCCAACCAACTGGTTATCCGCCGTAACCGAGTGCCACGCCCGCCCCTGCAGGGATTGCGCAACGCCAAGGCAAATGCTGCGGGAGGACGTGGCGTCAGACATCAGCGCCTATTCGGCGTCCTCGTTGTCAAAACGATGATGGGCTTCAATATAGCGAACCGTACGTGACTTTGATCGCATCACGAGGGAGTGGGTCACCGCGCCACCAGCGAAGCGGCGAACACCCTTGAGCATCGCCCCGCTAGTGACACCCGTCGCGGCAAACATGACGTTACCCTTGGCCATGTCGAGCATGGAGTATTTACGATCCAAGTCTTCAATGCCCCATTTGCGCGCGCGCGCTTTTTCGTCTTCGTTGCGGAAGAGCAGTCGGCTTTGCATTTGACCGCCAATGCATCGCAACGCTGCCGCTGCGAGCACACCTTCCGGCGCCCCACCTGATCCAATGTAAATATCAACACCGCTTTCTGGTTCGGCTGTCGCGATTACCCCGGACACATCACCATCTGAAATCAACATAATACGGGCACCCGCTTCTCGAACTCGGGCCATAAGCTCTTCATGTCTGGGGCGATCAAGGATGCAGACGACCAAATCGGCAACGTCACACTGCTTTACACCGGCCAACGCCTTTAGGTTCTCCGCAGCATCATTGTCAATATCAACGATGCCCGGCGGCAAGCCTGGTCCCACTGCGATCTTGTCCATGTAGACATCGGGTGCATTCAGGAAGTTACCGGCTTCCGCCATGGCAATAACCGCCAATGCGTTCGGCCCACCCTTCGCCGTAATCGTTGTACCTTCCAAAGGGTCCAGCGCGATATCGATCTTTGGCCCTTCGCCGCTGCCCACCTCTTCTCCGATATAGAGCATCGGCGCCTCGTCGCGCTCACCCTCACCGATGACCACCGTTCCCTGAATATTGAGGCTGTTCAGCGCCTGGCGCATCGCATCAACGGCGGCCTGATCCGCTGCCTTTTCGTCTCCGCGCCCCATCAGGCGAGACGCCGACAAGGCCGCGGCTTCCGTGACCCGGACCGTCTCAAGAGCCAGATTGCGCTCCAGAACATTGTTGAAGCTACTATCGAGTTGCAGTGACATGATCCCTCCGGGTGTTAACGCGTTGACTTCGTTCTAACTGGTCTACACGTGGAGTCAAACCAACCCCAAATTATTCTCCCCCGACGTCTTCAATTCGAATGACGCGGGGTTGCTCTACCATTGCTTCGTGGGCCTCAATACTCGCCAATGCAGCCCTGAGAGCAGATTCTTGAACATCGTGCGTGACGATAACAACGTGGACGTTGCCATCGCTATCATGATCGCGCTGAAGAATAGATTCCATTGAAATACTGTGGTCTCGGAACACAGAGCCGATGTCCGCGAACACACCGGTCTGGTCGACAACCTTAAGCCGGACATAAAACGCGCCAACCCGTTCCCCAATGGGAACAGGGACTAAATCGCGTAATTCGTCAGCGGGAACACCAAAGGTATGATTCAACCGTCCAGCCGCGATATCGATAATATCGGCAACCACCGCGGACGCCGTCGGTCCCGCTCCGGCCCCCCTGCCTTCATATACAGAGCGGCCGACAAAATCTCCCTCGGCTATCACAGCGTTAAAAGAACCGTCGACATTAGCAAGCGGACCATGCTCATCAACGAGGCAAGGATGCACACGCTGCGAGACACCCGCATCAGTATGACCAGCTAGCCCTAACAGTTTGATGCGAAAACCGAGATCACGTGCATATTCAAAGTCGATCGCGGCAACGTCGCGGATGCCTTCAATGTAGACATCTTGGAAACCAACTTTCGTACCGAACGCAAGACTGGCCAAAATCGCTAATTTGTGGGCAGCGTCTACTCCATCGATATCAAAGCTTGGATCCGCCTCGGCGTACCCCAGATCCTGTGCTTCTTTGAGAACGTCATCAAAATCGCGGCCAGACGAGTCCATGGTCGACAAAATGTAATTGCAGGTGCCGTTCAGAATCCCCAGCACCCGGCTGATCTGATTCCCGGCCAATCCCTCACGCAAAGCTTTAATAATCGGAATACCGCCAGCAACCGCAGCCTCATAGGCAAGCATTACACCGCCAGCTTCGGCAGCTTGGGCCAGGTCCGTGCCAACTTCAGCAACCAATGCTTTGTTGGCTGTCACAACGTGGCGTCCAGCTGAGAATGCCGCTTTCGTTAAGTCTAAGGCCGTCCCCGTCGATCCGCCGATCAACTCGACAACAACATCCGCATCGGCTTCGGTTGCCATCGCCACCGGGTTGTCGAACCAGGCGTAGGGCGAAAGATCAACACCACGATCTTTATCCCGATTGCGGGCAGACACCGCCGTAATCGAAATTTGACGACCACAGCGCGCGGCTATTTGATTTGCGTGACTGGTCAGAACCTGGACCGTACCGGCGCCAACTGTCCCAAGTCCGGCGATGGCGACCTTCAGAGGGTCGCTCATGACGCCACCTTTTCCTTCTCGGCGGCCTCAAGAATCGATCCCGCATCACCCATGAATTGTTTGATGTTGCGGATCGCCTGACGAATGCGATGCTTATTCTCTACCAATGCGATACGAACGTAGCCCTCGCCGTTCTCACCAAAGCCCGTACCCGGTGACACGGCAACTTTCGCATGTTGCAAAAGGAGCTTGGAGAAGCCCATGCAGCCGTGGTGCTTAAATTCCTCAGGCACGGGTGCCCAGGCAAACATCGTCGCCGGTGGCGATGGTATATGCCACCCCGCCTGACCAAACCCCTCAATTAGAACATCACGCCGTCCCTTATAGATGCCCCGTATCTCGTCTACACAGTCTTGTGGACCGTTAAGTGCCGCTGCCGCTGCAACCTGTATGGGCGTGAAAGCCCCATAATCCAGGTAAGATTTGATCCGCGTAAGGGCTCCTACCAAAAACTCGTTGCCCGCCACAAACCCGATGCGCCAACCGGGCATGCTGTAAGTCTTACTCATCGATGTAAATTCAACCGCGATATCTTTGGCACCGGGTACCTGCAAAATCGATGGCGGTGGATTGTTGTCAAAGTAGATTTCCGAATAGGCGAGATCTGACAAAATCCAAATATTGTGTCGCTTACAAAAATCAACCACCTGCGCATAGAAATCGAGATCAGCGACCAGAGCGGTTGGATTAGACGGATAGTTCAAGATCAACGCCACGGGCTTGGGCACACTGTGCATGACCGCCTGTTCAAGAGCATGCAAGAAATTGTCGTCTGGAATGACGGGCAAATGCTGAACTGACCCATCTGCGATAATGAACCCGAACGGATGAATGGGGTAACTAGGATTGGGCGTCAGGACGATGTCGCCCGGGCTCGTCATCGCAGAAGCGAGGTTTGCCAATCCTTCTTTGGACCCAAGTGTAACGATGCATTCTTTATTCGGGTCGATCGAGACGTTAAAGCGACGCTCATAGTAGGCGGATAGCGCGCGGCGTAGCCCCTTGATACCGGCACTCGCAGAATACCGATGCGCCTTCGGGTCACGGGCTGTCTCGCACAGCTTATCAACAATATGGCTAGGCGTCGGAAGGTCGGGATTACCCATGCCCAAATCGATAATATCTTCACCGGCGGCACGCGCAGCAGCCTTCATCGCGTTTACTTCAGCAAACACGTATGGAGGGAGGCGCTTTATGCGGTGAAATTCTTGGGGCATGGCTTTTCTTGACGGATTAAGGGTTAGGGTGGCTAGCGGTTGCTGTCGGCCTATTTAGCGCGGGAGCACGACTACAGCCAGGATTTATACGGACGATTTAGTCTAAGGCAGGGCTGCATCGCGGCAATATCTAGGCACTAGTAGTCCAGGTATATCTCGGCCCGTTGATTGCCACTCTCTCCCGCCGGCATCACCTCATAGTAGAGAGGTTCGTTGTCCGATACTGCACCAACAAATAGCCTATCTGCGGGCAGCCCTTTCGACATAAGAGCGGCAGCAACGGAGTTGGCGCGGTTCAGAGAAACCCGAAAATTGGCAAGCTTGTGGCGTAACGGGTCAAGGTTCTGAGTTCTGCTGGAAGCGTGCCCGATCACGCGTATGGCGCCATTGTACTCAGACCGCAATTTAATCACGTCATCTAGCGCCCGCCGGTCAGAGGAAGTCAAACGGCTACTCCCCGTCGGAAAGGTAATTGTCGTGATGTGGGTGGACACCCGGTAGGCAGATGCATCGTAAGAGGACATCGTGTTGGGCACTGTCGCAGTTTCGACTGAAGGCACAGTGTCATTCCCGCCGATAACCACTGTTGAAGAAGTCGCGCTGCTCGGCAGTTGCGCGGTCGCGTTCACTGCTGCCGGGACAGATGGCACTCGTGGGGGTGGCGGAGCATTGGCCGCAGACACAGGTGGAGGCGGCGGCGGCGCGGCACCCAGCCTTTCTGCTAGTGACGGTCGTGTCCGTGCGGCAGGATCAACTTGAGTGACCTGACCTACTGGCGCAGCAACTGGTGGAGGCGGCTCATTGCCCGCTTGAGAAACCGATGGCGCCTGCGCCGTGCCATCCTGCAAAGGCCGTACGGCAACTGGGTCACGACGGCGAACCTGTTCAGTATATTGCGCCTGATTTCTGTCAGCGATCAGGCCTTCGGTCGCGGCATTCCTCTCTGCCGCAGAGCCCAACTGGGGCACGTCCGCAGGCACAGCCGCAAGATCGGGATAACCGTCTTCTGTCTCTTCTGCGATCTCATCTTCGTCACTTGAGAAGAGGCTGCCAACAGCTTCCGTTGTTCCGTCCCAGACATCGGTGACCGTCGAGCACGCACCAAGAGCCAAGCACAGGGCAAATGGCGTCACCCAGCGAGACACTGTGGACCTTACATAGCTATCTTCTGTCGCGCCGTGTTCAGCCGCAGCCGTCATGGATCGCCCCTTTTAAACTAACCCTTATACCGGGCCGGAATTCGGTCCCGTCAATGATAGCCCGTTAGAACATCAGAATCCCAGGATTACCCCGCTAACATCCTAGACAAGCCAAGTCTTTCCGCCTATTCCATACCGCGACTTGGACCGGAAAAAAACCTCAAAAGGCAGAGCAGCGCTGGCCCCTTGAGCCAAGCCTATCTGCGGCCGGCACATCCACCGCCCCTCGCGGCCGGTTTCCCGACTGAACATCGCCCCATAACGTACTGAAAATAAAGGCATCATGGCACATCAAAGTGAAAACGAAGGCCCTGCCGACAGGGCTCAGAAGCTTGCACAGAGCATGGCCACCATTGCTGACCGTTCGCAACGCCTCGTCACTGATTTCATAGCGCGCAATGCATCTGGTGAAGCGATGGATATGAGCGAACACGCTCACATCGGTGCCGCCTTTATGGAACTGACCCAAAAGATGATGCAAGACCCGGGCCGATACGTCGAAGCACAGGTCAACCTTTGGAACGACTATATGGCCCTGTGGCGCAATACGACATTGCGAATGCTCGGTGAGAAAAGCAGTGAACCTGTTATTGAACCCGAGAAAGGCGACCGGCGCTTCAAAGATAACGAATGGCAGGAAAACCACGTCTTCGACTTCATCAAACAATCATACCTGCTCACAGCCAGGTGGATGAATTCGACGGTCAATACTGTTGAGGGTCTAGACGCTCAGTCAGCCCGCAAGGTCGATTTTTACACCCGTCAGTTTGCCGACGCGATTGCCCCAACCAATTTCGCTCTGACCAACCCGGAGGTCCTGCGCGCAACGGCGGAGACCAACGGTGAGAACCTGGTAAACGGTCTGGAGAATATGCTGGCCGATCTTGAAAAGGGAAAAGGAAAGCTCCGTATATCCATGACCGATGAGGACGCCTTCGAACTTGGCGTCAACGTCGCGGTCACACCGGGCAAGGTTGTTTACCAGAATGACCTGATCCAACTGATTCAGTATGAACCGACAACGGAGCAACAACACTCCACACCGCTTCTGATCATGCCGCCTTGGATCAATAAGTATTACATCCTAGATTTGCGCGAAAAGAATTCGATGGTCAAATGGCTAACGGATCAAGGCTACACCACCTTCGTTATCTCTTGGGTCAACCCAGACGAGGCACTGGCCGACAAAGGCTTCGAAGATTACATGCTCGAAGGCGCGATCGGTGCGATCGAAGCGGTTAAAAAAGCCTGCAAGGTTAAGCAGGTCCACGTCACCGGCTACTGCATTGGTGGCACCTTGCTTTCGGCGACCTTGGCCTACCTCAAAGCAAAAGGTGACGACAGCGTTAAAACGGCAAATTTCCTGACCGCACTGACCGATTTCCGCGACGCCGGTGACATTCGCGTGTTCATTGATGAGGAGCAGGTCGGCGGCCTTGAAAAACGCATGGCCGAGAGCGGTGGTTTTCTTGAAGGCGCCGATATGGCGGCGACCTTCAACATGCTGCGCTCTAACGACCTGATCTGGTCGTTTGTGGTCAACAACTACTTGCTGGGCAAAGACCCCTTCCCGTTTGACCTGCTGTACTGGAACTCAGATTCAACACGCATGCCCAAAGAAATGCACAGTTTCTATCTGCGCAACATGTATCTAGAGAACAATCTTGTGAAACCTGGAGGGATCGCCCTCGGGGGCGTACCGATCGATCTCAGTACGGTCGACCTGCCCACCTACATGATCTCGTGCAAAGAAGATCACATTGCACCATGGGCGTCGACCTACGAGGCGACGAAGCATTTCAAAGGCAAGGTCCGTTTCGTATTGTCTGCTTCTGGCCATATCGCTGGGGTGGTTAACCCACCGGCCGCCGGAAAATATTGCTTCTGGACCAACACAAAAAATCCGGACGCAGCTGAAGACTGGCTCGCTGGCAGCAAAGAGAATCCTGGGTCTTGGTGGACAGATTGGGATAAGTGGCTCAGGCCGAAGTCCGGAAAGAAAATTGCGGCGCGTATTCCCGGCAAAGGTGGGCTAAAGGTTATTGAAGACGCACCGGGAGCGTTCTGTCGCGCCCGAGTTGCATAACTCGCTTTAGGTCAATGCTCCGCGAATTTTCGCCGATAGCCACTCCGATACGATGACAGTTGCGAGTATGGCGATGAGAATGACCGCCACCCGGGACCAATCCAGGTTATTAATCGACGCGCTTAGCTGCAGACCGATGCCCCCTGCCCCGACCAAACCGAGGATTGTCGATTCCCGTATATTGATATCCCAGCGAAACACCGAGATACCGGCGAACGCCGGCATGATTTGCGGCACAACGCCATAGGTCAGAACCTGACCTGACGAGGCCCCCGTCGCGGTGACCGCCTCTACAGGAGGCACATCAATTTCTTCAATTGCCTCATACAAAAGCTTGCCGCAAAAACCGATAGAACGAAAAGCAATGGCGAGCACACCGGCAAAAACGCCAGGCCCCACGATCACCACCAATAAGAGTGCCCAGATTAACGAGTTTATGGATCGTGAAGCGGCAATAGCAAACAAGGCTGCTGGCCGTATAAATGTTGTGCTGGGTGTCGTATTTCTGGCCGCGCAGAACGCTATTGGATATGGAGGCGTTGGAATCCCGTGGGCCCAGCGAGACGGTTCTGCTGGAGCGTTTAGATGAAACTGGGCAACCTGTCTACGCATCGGTTGGGGCCGGGTCATCCCAGGAAGAAGAGGATGAAGAGGAGCTGCCTACGTACATTCAAAGTCCTGGCTCAGCCACGTATGACAGTCTGAAGGATTTCGCCACGAAGGAGCCTGAGCAGGTTGCGCGTGTCCTGAAGACGTGGATTTCGAGTTAGGTACCCACTCCATGGCTCCGATAAGACCAGAAGAGATCACTGCCCGCTACAAGGCAGCGGTGATCGTGGCTCAACTTGGCCCCGAGGTCGCCAAGCCAGTCTTCGCAGAAATGCAGTCTGAAGAGATTCAAGAGCTCGCCAGTGAGGTGGCTCGACTGAAGGAAGTGGATCCAGCGCTGGCTCTGGAGATTATCCGAGAGTTCGTGACTTTTGCTGCTAGTACTCGGCTTGCTGGAAGTGGTGGTCTCGATGTTGCGCGTGATCTCCTCGAGCAGGTATTCGACGAGAGCGAAGCCGCCGACATGTTCGAGCAGCTGGAAAGCTCCATCGCCGAAGCTCCCTTCAACTTCATGCGCAAAATGGACCCCTCGCAGATCATTTCGTTCATCAAAGATGAGCATCCTCAGATCATCGCCGTTGTCTTGGCGTACCTTCCCTCAGATCTTGCCTCGAACGTGCTTGCGTCCATGCAAGAAGAGGTTCAGGGAACGGTGGCGGAACGAATCGGCATGATGGGGCGGGTCAATCCGGATGCAGTCCGGCTGGTGGAAGGCATTTTGCAGCGCAAAATGTCAAACGTCCTCGTGGCAACTGAATCGTCGTACATTGGCGGCATTGATCCCTTGATCAGCATCATTCAGCGGAGCGATCGCCAAACAGAAAAGATTTTGCTGGAAGCGATTGAGGAACGTGACCCTAAACTTGCCGAGACCATTCGAGCAAACCTGTTCCTGTTTGAGGACGTCGCCAAGATTGACGATCGCTCGTTGCAGGTGGTTTTGCGAGAGGTCACCCCGCAAGACCTTGCGATGTCTTTGAAGGGGGTCAGCGAGGAAGTCCACGAGAAAATCTTGGGCAACCTTTCTAGGCGTGCGGCACAAATGTTGGAAGAAGAATTGGAGTTGATGGGCCGGGTGCGCCGCAGCAGCGTTGAGGAGGCCCAAGGAAAGATTGTGGCAGTCATTCGGCGGCTTGAGGACAAGGGCGACATCGAAATCGATGTGGGTGGTGTTGATGATTTCGTCGCTTAGAATTAGTCGTGTCAGTCCAGATCGAGCGGAGTCACTGTCGCTCGCTCGACTGGACTACGCCTTGAGCGATGGTCCTCTTGCTCAGGGAACTGTCATGGATCCTCGAATCGTGAATCCACAACTCGAGGAAATTGTGAGTGAGGCAGTGCGACGAGCAGAGACCGAGGCTCGCGAACGTGGCTATGCCGCCGGTTACCGACAGGCGCGCGATGAAATCACTACGACAGTTCGTGATGAGCTCGGTCGAGAGAACGAGATTTTGCGCGCTGAACACGAAGCGTTGATGGCCAATCAAGCTGACGTCCGCAATCAACTACTTGAGGCTGTGCAACTTATGCAGGCACTTGCCCAAGAGATGGATGCCTCATTCGTGCCAACCTATGAGGCTGTGGGTCACGATCTTGCGGATGTCGTTGTGGCGCTGGTAGAGGACCTTCTCGGGCAGCGTCTCGCGGAAGACCGCGCCCACGTACTGGGGGCGATCACGCGAGCGGTTGCAGAAATCCCCGAGAGTGGCGAGATCACCGTGCGTATGCATCCGGACGACGCCGCTCTGCTCGAAAGATTCGATGTTGATTTGGCGGACTCTTTAAGTAGACCCGTACACGTTGAACAGGACTCCTCAATTGATCGCCATGGAGCAGTCGTATTGAGTGGTAACACCAGCGTAGACGGGCAAATCCGAACACGTTTGGCGCGACTGCGAGAGGCACTAGGCCAGTGAACCTCAACGATGTGCTTGAGCGGGGACAGGAGGCAATGCGCCCTCCTGTTTCGGGCCAGGTTGTCGGCGTGAGCGGCCTGACAGTGTGGGTTAAGGGCGCGCGCTCGGCCATCGGCGACGTCGTGGAAATCTCCACGAAGGGCAAACGACTACCAGCACAGGTAGTTGGAGTGTCGGAAGACCGCCTTGCGTGCATGCCATTGGGTGAGATGGCGGGTATCGCGCCGGGGGTTTCAGCGGAGGCTACAAACGCCCCGCTGCGGGTCCCGATAGGACAGGGACTACTGGGGCGAGTGATTGACGCTCTAGGTAATCCCATTGATGAAGCAGGACCGTTGCCAGCCATGCCGCTCACGGCCACCGATAATCGGCCACCGGATCCCTTGAAACGCAAGCGCATAGATGAACAGCTACATCTCGGCATCAGAGCGATCGACACCTTAGTGCCGATCGGCAAGGGGCAGCGGGTAGGGATTTTTGCCGGATCAGGCGTGGGCAAATCCACGCTCATGTCCATGATGGCAAGAAATACCTCGGCAGACGTAGTCGTGGTCGGGCTCGTGGGCGAGCGTGGACGAGAAGTACGCGAATTTATTGAGAACGATCTTGGTGAGGAAGGCCTCGCTAAGTCCGTAGTGGTCGTCGCGACATCGGACATGCCGCCGATGGTCCGACTGCAAGCGACATTTACGGCTACCCGCATCGCGGAACATTTTCGAGACAGGGGATCAAACGTCCTATTGTTTTTGGACAGCATCACCCGAACGATGACAGCGCAGAGAGAAGTAGGGTTGTCCGCGGGTGAGCCGCCGGCATCGCGAGCGTACCCACCGTCGGCCTTCGCCATGCTTCCTCGTCTTCTCGAACGAGCCGGAGCTTCTGAGCATGGCTCAATCACGGGCATCTACACCGTTTTGGTGGAAGGTGATGATCTCCAAGATCCCGTGGCCGACAGCGCGCGATCTATACTTGACGGTCACATCGTTTTGGATAGAGATCTTGCGACGTCTAATCATTATCCGGCGATTGACGTGCTGAATTCCGTATCGCGCGTAGCACCAGCAATTTCATCGCCGGATCTAGACCTGCAGGTAGCTACCGTCAAACGACTTCTCGCTGCGTACCGAGACGCTCAAGTACTGATTGAGGTGGGTGCTTACGTTCCGGGGACAAATTCAGATGTTGATGCAGCGGTGCGCTTGTTGCCGCAAATCAATGAGTTCTTGCGACAGTCGACTAGCCAAACGCCGTCACTTGAAGAGTCTCAACGGCAACTTGCTGATTTGGTGGGTGCGGCATGAGGCGGAAGAACGTTGATGTCTTGTTAAAGGTGAGGAGTGCTCGCGAGAGCAGAGCCCTTGCAGATCTCGGTGCCACTCGACACGAGGTGAACGGACTGGAATCTAAGCTGGAGGAAGCGACCTCCAATCTTGCACACTTGGTGATGTCTGGAGCCAAGAATGTCGATCACGCCAAGAATTTAGCGACCCAGCGATCCAGCTCGGTGGCGCGTTTGCGTCAAATCAACGACAGCTTGCTGTTGGCACAGTTTCGTGAGGCCGAAGCGCGCGACAAATGGATCACAGCAAACAGAGAGAAAGACATCAGTCAGCGCCTTGTTAATCGTGAAGAGCAGGAGTTCGCTGATGCGGCCGCTCGAGAAGGTAGAAAAGAATCAGAAGATCTATCGCGAGGTCGCCTCACCATCAGGGGTAGCGCGATGAACAAAGGGGAGTCCCTATGACAACCGTTTCACCCGTTTCTTTCTTTCCTCCAGCAGGCGTGTCTAGTGTGGACGGCGCTTTGCCGGGAGATGGGAATGATGATTTTGCAGCCACCTTGAGCCAAACAACGCGGAAACTGACGGGTGACGAAGGAGGAAACGAGGCGTCCACCGACAAGGTGCCAAGCGGCGATTCAATCGGCGCCACCGAAAAATCAGACGATGCTGATGCGTTCGTATCGGAATCGGAAACTATGAAGATGGTCGAAGGCGGAGTTGACGGTGCTGCTGGGAGAGAGCAGTTGTCGGCATCTGACGCAGCGGTAGGTGTCCTCGACGTTCAGGGAGTGACAACAGGCGCTTACGCAGGTACCGAGGAATCTGCCACTGCCTACTCAATGGGAGACGCTATCGCTGGATCTCCCGCAGAGGTCGGGCCGACAGGTGTCTCAGCGGAGGCGCCTTTAAGGGGCGAGATAGGGGAGAACAGTCCAACTCCGGGCATAGCCGCCAACGCGCAGTCCCCAACAGAGCAGGTTGGGCGTGCGAATTCCCGTGGAGCAATTTCGGAGCAGGTGACTGTGGGCAGGCACTCCCAACTGGTCAGTCAAGCCTCGACTGAAAGCAAAAGCGCTGTGCAGGTTGCTGCTCAGGATCCGGCTCAGTTTGCTGCTCAGAATCCGGCGAAGGGAGTTCGGGACGTTGTGGCTGAGCCGGTGGTGACTCAGCGACCCTCTGATGCAACTCGGCCAATCGGTCAGCCCTCTGAGACATCTCCTGTACGGCCATTGACGGCGCATCCCGGGGAAGAGGGTGCAGCGTCTTCATCACCAGCAACTCCGCAACGGAGGGTTTCGGAATAGAAACGGGTTTTTCCGCAAATCAGGATAGAAGTTTGTTTTTTTAGAGAAAATGCATTTTTTTCTTTTTTTTGGGATTTTCGTGGATTTGTGACCAAAGGTGTCAGTTCCTTTGATCTTCGAGTACATTTTTGCTGATTTTCTTAAGATCCATGATGATGTCGAAAACTAACTCCTTCCTTCTGTGATCAGACTGAGTTATTGCTTCCTTGTATCTTGCTTCTAGATTATCCAAAAGCTGCCTGACTACTTTTTCGAACGGGTCCATGTCGATATCTCAATAAAGATGTTTTTTTGAAATCTTGCGTTCGGCAGATTCTTTGAAGGAATCTTGCGAGCTCGTTAAATGCCAGTTGCCGCAAAGTCCACATTTGTAGGTTCGCACAGGAACTTCAGACTTTTTGCTTTTTGATCTTATTAACCTCATGTCTTGCATTGCTTTTCGATAGCTTCCGTAGCTTGTTTTGCCGTCACAGTGAATGGTCATCGCTTTATCCTTTTATGTGTATTGGTAGTAATATATGTTTCAAAAATACGATGGGGTTCCAAGTGTTGCTAAAAAATTCAAAAAAGTGTCGTTGCAAGTTGTTTGACTACAATGACTTGCAAAAAAAAACCATATTCCACTTGCATTTCTAAAAAAACAGATTATCGTCGCGGAGACGCTTCGTCGCCGTGCGAAGGCTCGCTCGTTTACGCAAAGCGAACGCCAAGCCACGCTGCACGGAGCGTCAAAGACGCAAGACGATAATCTGTTTAATTTTAATGCACGTGGGATTTTGCGCCGTGGCAGAAAAGTTTAGGAACGAAATCGACCTTAGTGTTTCTGGCGGGATGATCTCCGAAGCAAAAAAAGCAATTGCGTGGCGAGAAGAGTTTGGTAGAGGTGCTACACAGGTAGGCATGACTAGAGCTCGTCAAATCGTTCGTGACAAAAAATTAACTCGTGAAACTTGGAAAAGGGCGTACTCTTTCTTTTCGAGACACGAAGTCGATAAAAAAGCAAAAGGCTTTAGACCGGGCGAAGAGGGGTACCCCTCTAATGGTCGGATCGCTTGGGCTGCCTGGGGCGGAGATCCAGGTTTTGCCAGATCTAAGAAAATAGTTAAACAACTCGAGGGTGAAGCCAAGAATCAGGCTACTCCGGTTGCCACTCTTCGGCCTGCGATTGAGGGACGTTTGAGGTATCGCGGATAATGGTTGGCTTATATGGTCTTTTCACCATGGTAAGCTTTCCATCTTCCTGTAGCTCTTTGCAGTAAGTCCTGACAGTGCTTTCGGGTATGCCGGTTTCATCAGAAATTTCTTTAAGTGTTGTTTCTGAATCACGCATGACTATCTGAACACAGAGATCTAAGTTGGTTTGTTTTTTCTCTTCCTTTGAAGGTGGTGCATCCTGCTTCAGTTCAGGTAGTACATCTTCAGCAACTAGCCACAAAGGCCAATCAAGTTCGGCCACAATAGGTTCTGGACTCTGCCCCGATCGAGTTAGGGCATCGATAACAAAGTAAGGCTCATCCCGGTGAGGCCTTATTACTAAATGAGTATCAGCAGCGCGGCTAATCGCTCCAGCACCAGCACCAACATCAGTAACGTCTTTGCTGCCTTGCTGCCCTTTGCTTGTATGGTGAATGCAAATCACAGCAGAACTGCTTTTTCCGGCAATCTTGTCCAAGTGATTATATAACTGAGTCATTTGAGCATTGTCATTCTCTGAGGCTCCTGCTGGCAAAACTCTGTATAGAGCATCAATGATTATCAAGTCGAACTGATCTGCGCCGAGCTCATCTAAAAGCTTCTCGACCCCTTTGAGGCTGATGTCCATTCCTCTTAGGCAGGATATTTTTAAGGAGTCGCCGGGGCTTGCATTCATGTGTGATGCAACTTGTTGCATTCGCCAAGCTAGTTCTTCCCAGTGCAGTTCATTGTCTATAAGCAGGACATTTAGGTTCTTGTTTGCGCGATATCCTAAAAATTCCCTGCCGCATGCAGTGCTGAGTGCCAAGTTATAGACCAGCCAGCTTTTGCCGACTTTTGGCGCAGCAATAACATTCATCACTTCGCCTACACGCAACAGTCCTTCTATAACATAAGGCCTTCTAAGCCCACCGCTTAAATCATTAAGCTCATCGAAGGTTCTGCACTCCACCCGTTTTGCTATTTCGTAGCTGGGCAGTTGGTCAAACTTGTTCTTTGTTTCTGGTGCTTCTTGCAAAAAATCATCGATCCTGCCTGTCCATAAATCCACTGATTCCTTTATGTCTTGTACATCCAGCTGAACACCAAAACCCATATCTGCTAAATACAGAGTTGTTTCATGCCAACTCCATCCTTTAAGAAACTTCAGGGCTGCAAATATTGAAATAGAGGTGTCTTGCGGAAAAGTGCTATCGCTACTCGAGAAGTTCCAAAGGCTGTAGTGTCCATTAACCCATTCGCCAAGATTGCCTGAGTGATCGTGATTTGGGTCTGTCTTGTTTGGGTGACTAAATCTGATCGGATCGTACTTGCGATTAAAAGTGTATCCTTCGCTTTCCATCTCTCCGATCAAATACTCTAGCCCTCTCTGACTTTTGGAGAAATCATCTCCCGGCCTGCATTCTGATCCGTCATACGTTATCACTGGTCCAGTAGTTAATGCGTCTTTTTTTTCAGACAAAGCATCTCTTAGCTTCTCGACGGGAACAGCAGAAAGCCAATCGGATTTTTTCTCAAAGGAATACTGCCCTGGCTCTTTGTCATGGTAGCTGCCGGCTGTAATGACTTGGCATCCCAAGCTAAGAAAATCTAACCCAGCGTATTTTTCGCAAGATTTGGGCAGCTTTACGTCTGGGTCTTTCCAGAAATATAAATGTGCTCCTCCGGATGGACTCTTAACGATAACCGTCGCGTTATCGTATAGATCGACTCCGATCTCCTTGCTAAGTCTTGCTAGCGATTCATACCCGTCTTTTTTTGGGTCGTGAGTATCAATGTCAATAACAAGATGTTCTGCATCTAGAATCCATCCTACCTTGTTATGCTGCGAGGGGTCGTACTCTTTGATAACATCTTCGTAGCGGTCTTGTATGCTCGGCCAACCTTGTCGGTTTGGTGATTTTGTTCCTTTCTTTATGCAGACCAGTCTCGATCCTAATTCACCGTAGTATTCATCGATCATCTTCTTCTCCCGTGCAAGTTGCGAAAGCCAAACCGTATACTTCACTTGCTGCCTTAGTCAATGAAACTTTGGCAAAAAATTACTTTTTGATATGATGCATGCAAAAATAGGAGTTTATAAAATGCCAGCAAGACGACTAGCAACCAAAGTAAAGGAAGAAAACGGTTCTTATAAAAAAGATCCGCAGAGGAAAAATCTTAGAGAACCCTCTTCCAGTAAGTCAGAACCGAAGCAACCAGATCATCTTTGCGAGTCGGCAAAAAAAATATGGAAGCAGACATGCGAAATTCTTAGAGAGATGGGAATGCTTTCAAAGACTGATTCGCATCTAATTGAGCATTATTCTATATGCTATGCTGAATACCTTAAATTGTATGAAATAGTTCAGCAGAAAGGACACATATCAGATAGCGGAAATTCCGTTGGTCCTGCATCGACGGCAATGACGAGGCTCGCTTCTGAGCATATAAAGCTGGTTAATGAACTAGGATTAACCCCGGCTAGCAGAGGCAAGCTAACTCTTCCAGAAGGCGAAGACAAGAAGAAACAAGCCGCTTCGCTTGCAAGTATTGTTGAAAGCATGAAAAGAAATGAGTGAAAGTGATGAATACATCAACAATGTGATCGACGGGAAGATCACTGTCTGTCGATCAGTTCGTCTCGCAGTTGAGAGAGAAGTAAGGGACAGAGCAAATTCTAAAAATAAAGACTTCCCTTACTACTTCGACGGCGATATTGCTGATGCTATCTGTAGCTACTTTCCTGTGGCTTTGAACCACTCTATTGGTAAGCATGCGGGCTCGCCTTTTGTTCTAGAGCCTTGGCAGAAGTTTTGCCTGTCTTCGATATTCGGTTGGAAAAGAAAGGACAACCATTGCCGAAGATTCCGCCGAGTCTACTGGTCAATGGGGCGAAAGAACGGAAAGTCGTCTATAGCCGCAGGTATTGCGATGTTGATGGCAAGTATCGACATTAATCCTTACACCAATGATGCAGAAGCTCGAGCTCAAGTCATTTTAGCCGCCACAAAACGAGAGCAGGCTGAAAAGGTGGTTATGGCTGAGTGTTGCCGAATGCGTGAGCAATCTCCGCTGATAAAAGAAGGTTCAATTTACCAAAACAAAATTATCAGGTTTCATCACAACGGTGGCAATATTTCATGCGTAGGTTCAGACCGTCCCTTTGACGGACTGAATCCCGTTCTGTGTGTACTGGATGAAACGCATGCTTGGCGCAAAATACATCAGCCGTTTTACTCAACTATGCAGACTGGTTCAGGTTCCCGAGCACAACCAATCATTTTAACGATCACGACTGCGGGGGATGACCGTAGCCACATTTGGTTGGAAGAAGTTAATTACGCGAAGCAAGTTTTAGAGCAAGCGGTAGACGACGATAGCATTTTTGTAGCCTGCTATGAGCTAGACGACAAAGACGACCCACTTGACCCAAGTGTCTGGATTAAAGCAAACCCCAACTTAGGCGTTTCTGTTTCAGAAGAGTTCTTAGAGCAACAGGCAAAGCAGGCAGCGACTAGCGTCACTGCAATGAATCGTTTCAAGCGATACCACTGCAATGTTCTCGTCAGTAGCACAGAGCATATTTTCGACCTCGAGCATTTTCGGAATTGCAGTGGAGATCTTTCAGACTGGTCAAAAGCTGATGCAGTTAGCTTTGGTTGCGACCTAGGAGGCAGGGACGACCTTTGTGCATATTCAGCAGTAGCTAGGTTCTGCACTAAGGAAAGCGAGGACGACGGAAGTCCTGTTTACCGATATGAGTCTCGAACGCAGGCATACATCTCATCTAGCACTAAACGCGATTTGAGGCAAAAGCCTTTTTGCGATCTAATAGAAGACGGTTACATAAATGTTACCAGTACACCTATTGCAGATCTCCAAGCGGACTTAATAGAGGACTACTGGAAGTATAATGGCACTGATGTAGCGATCGATCCCTACCAAGCTCAGCAGTTTGGTGAGCAATGCACTCAACAGGGGTTGCAGATTGCGACAATGGCTCAAACGACCGCACACTTTAATCAACCGATAAGCATCTTTAGACAGGCATGCGCAGACGGCAACTTTGTCCATGACGACGACGTTCTCCTTAAGTGGTGTCTTTCAAATGCAGTTGCAGTTCGCGATCGAAGTGATAGATACATGCTAGATAAGGCATCTAGCAGTCAAAAGATAGATCCCTTAGTAAGTTGCTTGATGGCTTTGGCAAGAGCCACCGCAGCACCTGTTAGGGGCAAAGGAGATTTTTATGTCACATGAGATCAAAATGGCCGAAAGGCTCGGCAAAACATTTAATGCCCTTACCAGCGGAATCAAAGATCCTGCATCTTGGCTGATTGAGGCGTTCGGTGGAGGCAAGTCTAAAAGTGGCGTAAAGGTAAGCGTAAATTCTGTTTTAGGGCTGCCTCCCGTTTGGTTTGCTGCACAAAAGATTTCTGGGCATCTTGCCGGTCTTCCTCTCAACGCTAAGCGAAAGCTGCCGGATGGGGGATCAGAAATAGTCCGTACTTCTCCCGGACATAAGTTGTTAAATGTTTCTCCTAATCATCTGATGACTCCTTTTCAATTAAAAGAGTTGATGATGATTCATGCTCTCCTGCTAGGTAATGGTAGGGCTTATATCGAAAGAAACAGTCTCGGTCAGCCCGTGGGTCTGATTCCGGTTCTGCCAGAGAATTGCCAAACCATTTTAGTTAACGATCAAAAGTGGCATTTGGTTTCAAAAGAAACGGGAGTTTCGGCAAACATTGCGACTGCCTTCAGCGAAAACGAATACTGGAAAGTTCCTGACAGGGACATGCTTCATGTAATGGGGATGTCATACAACGGCATTTGGGGGATGCATGTTATCGACATTCTGAGAGATGCTTTTGGTCTTGGCATTGCAGGTCAAGACGGGTCTGCTTCGGCGCTTAAGAACTCAGGGCGACCGGGTATGGTCATCACTGCTCCACCTGGTATGTTTCGCAGTTCTAAAGAGGCTTCTGAGTTTCTAAAGAATTTTGAAACCAAGCATGAGGGCGTTGAGAACAGCGGCAAGGTAGGTTTGCTGCGTGAAGGCATGCAATTAAACACGCTTCCAATATCTGCGTCAGATGCTCAGTTTATCGAGCAACGTCAGTTCCAAAGGGTAGACATTGCAATGATATTCGGGCTTGAGAGCATACTGGGTGACGAAACAGGAATTACCTACAAGTCAATTACTGAGCGTAATGCAGCGTTCATTAATGGTTGCTTAAGTCGTTGGTTTAGCAAGTGGGAAGAAGAATGCAACCGCAAGTTGCTCCCAGAGCAATTGAGGGACAGCGGTTATGTTTGCTACGAGTTCGACACAACGCCACTTCTTAAAGGCGATCCATCTACATTGGCAGACTACACAAGGAAAATGCGAGAGCAGTATGCTCTTAGCACAAACGAAGTGCGAGAAATGCACGGGTTCAACCCAGTTGAAGGGTTGAGCGACGATTACATGAGTGAACCAGCGGGTCAATCTCCCGAGCAACCGCCAGCAACCCCCGAGGAACAAAGCGATGAAACTTGATGGAAAAGATGGTGAAATCACTGTACGAGGAATGATCGGTGACTTCCAAAATGGAGTGTCCGCTGACGACTTTATGGATCTTTTAGCAGGTCAAACAGGTGACGTTAGGATTAACCTCGACAGCGAAGGAGGTTGCGTCACAAGTGGAATTTCTATGTACAACCAGTTGCGGGAATATGACGCTGGCGAGGTAACCGTTCATATTGATTCGCAAGCTTGCAGCATCGCTACAGTCGTGGCTTGCGGCGCAGACCGCGTAGTTATGAATAATAATGCACTCTTTTTCGTACATAACGCTTGGACGGTTGCAGCCGAAAACGCTAAAGGATTTAGGGAAGTTGCAGAAATCTTAGAAATGTTGGATGTGCAGATTGCTGAAGTTTATGCAGAGCGTTGTGGCAAGTCTCCAGAAGAATGCAAGAAAATGATGGACGACGAGACATGGATGAATGCACAACAAGCTGTTGACATGGGATTCGTTGATTCGATCTACAAACCGAAGAAAAGAAAAAAGGCCAGCAAAGCTGAAGCAACTCCGGTAGCACTTTGCCCTGCTGCATTGTCCAACAAAGCCAACGCTAGTGCTAAGCGTATGCGACTCCGTTTGTCAAATTTGAGAAAATAAGTTTTTTTGTTAGAATTCCCAAGTGTGGGTTACTACCTCAAGTAAAGGATTTTTTTATGTCTCGCGTAGAAGCTATCAACGCCAGATTGCTTGACATCTCTAACGAGATGGAAGCTATTTCAAATGTCGCACTAGAAGGCGAAGGTAGCCTAAGCGACGAAGACAACAAGCAAATCGATGCACTTAACACCGAGTTCGACAGCTTGGAGTTAGAAAAAGATCGTTTGGTCAAAATTCAGGCCGCAAAAGACAAGATCGCTGCGGCAAAACTAACCCCAGCAGCGGTTGCCGCCGTTGTAGAACCCGAAATTACAACAGAGGACGAACCCTTGATTCCTGCAAAAGTTAAAAACCAGAAGTCTTTGTGCTTCAACTCGACCGAAGATGCTTACAAGAGCGGAATGTGGCTTGCTGCTCTTGGAGGAAATCGTGAGGCGAAGCAGTTCGTTGCTTCTCAAAACGAAACGACAACTGGGCAAGGAATTGAAACTGTTCCCCAGCCCCTGTCGAACGCTCTCCAAAATTTGCTTGAAGAGTTTGGAGCGGCTAGGAAGCTTTGTAGACGAGTTGCAATGGGTGCTCTGACCTGGACGGTTCCAAAGGTTATTGGTCATGCGTCGATCAGCTTTCCTTCAGAAGAAAGCGCGATCTCAGATAGCCAGATGCTTTTTGAGCAGGTGACTTTGACTGCTAAGAAAATGGCTGGTCTTGTCAAAATTTCCAGTGAGCTCGTCGAAGACAGCATCATTAACATCGTTGATGAGGTCACTCGCGACTTGGCTTTCGGAATGGCTCAGGCAGAAGACAACGCTTTATTCGTTGGCAACACTATTTATCCCGGTGGAATCGAAGGTGATTCGGGAGTGCTAGGAGAAACTGTCGTCGGTGTTTCGAGCATTGCATTGACAGACTTGACTGCTTTAGTAGCAAAGCTGCCAAACTACTCTGGCATTCGTCGTGAGTGGTGCTTTAACAGGTCAGTATTTTACGGCCAAGTACGCGACATTCTTAATGCATCCGGCGGCAACGCTATGTCCGACATCGAGTCGGGTCAGCGTCCATCACTGTTCGGATTTCCAGTCAACTTGGTCGAAGCAATTCCGGGTGCATCAGCAAGCACATCAGGTGATTTGTTAGCGACATTCGGTGACCTGAGCGTAAGCCACTACTTCGGTGATCGACGTAATTTGTCTTTCCGAGTTCTTGATCAGCTTTATGCAAACAACGATCAAATTGGGGTGCAAGCAACGCAGAGGATCGATATCGCTCCTGTTAACGCTTCTGCTCTGGTAAAATTGACGATCGCATAATGTCAATAAAAGTTAAGTTTATAAAACCCCACCTTAATCGCGAGGTGGGGTTTGTGACTAATGATCTAAATGAGGGCGTTGTCAAAACACTTCTCTATCTAGGGGTTTGCGAAAAAGTCGATGAAGATTCCAAACTGGACGATAGAAAGAAAAACAAGTCCCGCAAGCAACCCAGTAAGCCTCGCAGAAGCAAAGGCTCATCTAAGGGTCGGAGGTACTGCACAGGATGCGATGATCCAGCGTCTTGTGACCGCTGCGACTGAGCAACTAGAAATCGATACAGAGCGGACTTGGGTAGCTCAGACATTCGAGCAGAGAATGCTTGGTTTCCCAGATAAAGACGGAAGCATACTAATAAATATGCGTCCGCTTTATTCGGTCGAGTCTGTCGTGTACAAGCACGATGACAACGGATCTATTGCCGAGTCTACGCTATCTACAGATCAATACGATGTTGATCTTGCTCGTCGAAGAATTTTTTTAGCCGCTGGCGTTTCTGAGTGGCCTGACACAATAGAAAATAATCGCGCCGTCACAATAGCGTTTACGGCTGGGCAACCCAGTGCCGATTGCGTACCTGAGCTAGCAAAGCAGGCTATTTTGCTAGAGGTCGGAAGACTTTACTTTGATCCTGCGCAGGAAAACTTAGTCAATACAAATGACGGGCGAAGTTATGAAAACATTGTCCGTAAGTTGATGAGGACTAGCTATCCATGACTAAGCTAACAGGTTTTAGAAGAAAGCGAATTGGTTTTAGAAACTATTTAGCTAGCTTTCAAACGCAGAATCTACAGACTGATTCTTACGGACAGCGATCCTATACGGATGACGCTACCTGGGTTACTAGCGTCTACGAATGGCCTTGTGAACTTATAAGTGTTTCTGGCAAAGAGACTGTTTACGGTGACAAGGTTAGCGACATTAGCACTCATGTAATCGTCGGAGACAAAGAACAGGCGAAAGACGTAACTGCTGTAATGCGAGTTATGATCGATAATGAAGAGTATGGCATTGTGGCTATCCGAGATGTTTCAGGCACAAACCGTGAGCTTCGCGTGGAGTTAAAAAAAGATGGATCGTCTTACTAAAGCAGAACGCGAGTCCGGTGTTATATTGCATCGGAATCCTACAAAGTCCGGCGTTCGGAGCAGTAAGCAAACCGATGCTCTTCTAAAAGAATTGCCCGGCAAAGTTCGCGCTAGAGTCGTTAGGCCTGCTTTAAGGGCAGCATCGAAAGTTGTCAGAAAACAGGTTAGATCTAACTTGAATGCTACTGGTGCTCGATCTTATGCAAGTGATGGCACGGTCATTTACGGGCAGCCAATAGGACGGTCGAAAAAAACTGGCACAAGAGAAAAGCTTTCGAGAGAGTTGAAGGCAAAACGTGCTGACAATAAGGAAATGTCTAAATCGATTATTACTAGAAGCTGGACTAAAGCGTTGGGTGCCGTAGTAGGAACGACAACTGGTCCTAGATGGCGAGACGCTGCTCAAGGGCATATTTTAGAATACGGTGCAAACATATTTCTCTGGGGTAAATTGCTTCGCAAAGACAGTGCTGGTGGTTCAGCAGGAGGCAAATACAGATTGCCCCCTAGACCTTTTCTTAGACCAGCGGTTGTTCAAACTAAAGAGAAGCAAAAGAAAATAATCGTTAACACAATGAAGCAGTGGGCTAAGAAAGTTCGCTCAGAAGTTGAAATGTATCCCGACATAGATGACTCATGACGCTACTTGAATACCTGCGTGATCAATTGCTAACTGACGCTGGAGTTGCTTCGTCAGTCGGTAGCAATGTGTTTTGCACTAACCCTCCGCAGGACGTTTCCGGTCCTTATGTGATTATTACGGAAATTAGTTCAAACGGTTTTGATAGTGTAGAATGCGTTATGTCGGATTTCTACGAAGTTGTTTTGCAACTAGAAGCGTGGAGTTACCGGCAGGGAGAAGCACAAAGAACATGGAAAGCTTGTCGAGACTGCTTTAAAAATTTTCCTCGAGGTTTCGCTAGTGATTTAGCGGTGCGATCGATCGGCCAACAAAGCGGACCATCCACAAGCTCTTTTACACCAATTGACGGAAGCGATTTGCATATCTATAGGACGATGCAAGACTTTACTGTCTGCTTCTCATTTACCTAGGAAGGGAAAACATGCCATACGGAACTGATTACTTAGGCGATACTGGTCAGGGTGCAGTCGTTATCATCAAAGATGCTACCAACTGCTCAGCATCAGACCCCGCAATATGTATCGGTTGTCCACGATCTATACAGTTGCCTGAACTGACGATGGAAGCAATCGACACTACCTGCCTTGATGACACAGGCTTTATGAGACGCATTCCGGCTGACGTATCAGATCCGGGTACTATCGAAGCCACATACATTTTCGACGCAGGCAAGGCAGGTCCTAATGCACTTTTTGCAGATGGTGAGCAACTTTGCATTACAATTATTTTCCCTGCTTCAAGAGACTCGACTACGTCACCAGCAACCTTTACCGGAACAGGATTTATTTCTAGCTTAGGGCTGCCTTCTATGGAAAGCAGCACTTTGATGGAATTAAGCTTGACTATTCAGCTAGATGGAGGAACTGGACCAGTTCTGACTCTGGAAGCACCAGGGGTTTCTTGCGTAGAATAATCTTAACAACGGGAGTTTGTTATGAAAGTTGATTTGCAGCCTGTCGAGGGATACAACCTCGGAACAAGAAGGAAAGTTTCTCTCGACAGGTACTGGGTCATAGTAGAAAAAAAGGCAGTGGGTTTTGTTGACTTCGATTCGCCGGGACATATTTGCTTCATAAGAACCGGCATCGGTCCTCTTGAGAAAGAGCAAATATCGGAAGAAGTTTCTTCAAGACTTAAGAGCAAAACAAGAAGCTATGTGGAGCCTCCAGAGGTTCCGGATGAGATACTTAACAAAGTTTCGGAGGGAGAAGAATTTTATGAGTTTGACGAAGAAGATACTGCTGGAGAAGGCAGCAATTGACAAGCCTCACAAGCTTGAAAAGAAGTTTTTTGGTGAGGATGCATATGTAAAGCTGCCTACTGAGCTCAAGCGTTGTCGCAGGGCAGCGCAAATGTTTGACTCAAAAGGTAACCCGAAAGATGCATTCAGAGAAAGACATCGTGTTTACACAATAATCGATTGTTTGTGCGATGAAAACGGGAAAATGGTTTTTTCAGAATCAGATGTCGAGTTGCTTGCTTCTCTAGATTCAATGAAACTAGATGAACTACATGCTTGCATCCAAGAATGGGTGGACAGCAAGGAAAAAAACGAATAAGCCGGATCGCTAAGCTAGAGGATGAGTTTCTTAAAAACCATCGTTTGCAATGGGTCTTTAAGATTTGTTCTGACCTCTCAATTGATGATCCGGTTTCTTGGATGAATCATGTTGATCCAGCGGTTATAGATAGCTGGATCGCATATCATTTAGCAGTTCATAGAATGGAAGAATCTGCTACCGCTGCGGGTGAGAAGTTAGATATGGAATCTGCTCGCGATAAACTTGTAGGAATGATTTGATGGCTGAAAAGGTAGGTGCTTTAGCTTACGATCTCGTAATGAATACGGTTCGTTTCGAGAAAGGAATGAGAAAAACGCGAAGCAGTCTAAAGACGCTTAACCAAAACTTTCGCAAAGCTGCCAAGCCAGTCGATGAATACGAACAAAGAATTCGCGATATAGACTTGGCTTTTTCAGAGGGTCAGATAACTTCAGAGCAAAGGAAACTTTTCGGTGAGCAAGAAGTAAAGTCCCTAGAAAAAGCCGGTTTTATACTAGATAAAAACGGAAAAGCACAGAAGACCGAGGCAAAAGTTTTACAAGAAAAGATAGATGCACAAAAAAAGCTGAACGATGTAAAAAGGCTGGAGAAAAAACTTCAAGACGAAATAAATTACGAACAAGGTAAAGCTTTTACTAAAAGAAGGTTTCGCAGCGAAGAAGAGCATCGCAGGGTTCTGCAAAGAGCGCATGAAATCAAGAAAGTAAACAAAAGTGTGTTACAGCGTCACTTAATGGACTTAAAGCACACTGGCAGGCAATCGAGAATGTTTTTCGGAGGCATGTCCGCCGGTCAACAGGCTGGTGTCTTTGGAAACATTGCTGGTGCTTTAGGAGCTAGTGGTGCAACAATAGGTGCCGTCAGAGGAGCCGCAATGCTCGGTAAGACAATGGTTCCTTTAGTAGCAACGGTAGGTGCGCTCGGCCTTGCTATGAAAAAGGCGGCTCAAAACGCACATGAGTTGCGGAAGACGACAATCGACCTTTCGGTGCTTATGAATAACAGCGACGAGGCCGCTGCTAATCTTGTCAGAAGATTCCAAAAGCTCGCTCGGGAAACCCCTTTGACGACGGCACAGCTAGCTCAAGGTGCTAGGCAATTAATGTCATTCGGTAGACAGTCCAGGTTCGTCGTAGATGACCTCAAAAATCTTGGAACCATAGCTGGTGGTGATGCGGAGAGGTTGAGATTACTAGTAAAAGCTTTTGGCGATGTTACAGCAGCGGGAAAGTTGCAGGGGCAAGAGCTTCGGCAATTTACCAACCAAGGTTTTAACCCGTTGCGAATCATGGCCGATCGCACCGGCGAGTCATATGACAACCTCCGCAGAAAAATGGAGGAAGGAGCCTTTTCTGCTCAAATGACTGCTAATGCCATAGCCTTGAGTGCAGAAAAAATGTCAGGTCGTTTAGAAAAGTCAATGGATACTGTCGGAGGACAATGGGCAAAATTAAAAGGCATGTTATTCGAGTTATCAGCCCAGCCGGGTAGACCAATAGAAAGAATGGCGACGAATGCTTTGTGGGTAGCGAATACTTTCGTCGAAGGCGCGGAGCACGCTTTTAGCCAGTTGTCACAGTTCGCAGAACAAGAAACAAACAGGATCTTAAACGCAGCAGGTCGTATTAAAGATTTTATAACATTCGATTTTACTAATGCGTTTGGCGGAGGTGCAGGTCGCTTCGGGCGGATTATGACTCAAGATGAATTAATGGCTCACCGCGAAAAACAAAGAAAGGAAATAATAGAGCAGCAAAATGCGGCAGCAAAAATTTACGGTCGGACAATCGTTGCAAACCAAAACTTAATGGATGACGTTTCAAAGAAGATAATCGAACAAAAAGATTTGATAAGAGACTTGGATTATGAAATGAAAAGGATCGATGAGTTCGGCAGAATGCGAATAGAAGCTAAGTTGCAAAGAAAAGCACTTCAGTTTACTGAGAAAGATTTCGATCGGTATATAGATCAAATTAATGAACTGGAAAGACTGCATGAGGAAGAGCAGAAAAAGCGTCAAATAGTCGAGCAACCACTTGAAGACGCACAGAAGATGCATGATCACATGATGAAAATGATTGCAGAGGAAGAGCAAAGCCGAATAAAGAAAATAGAGGAGCGACATAAAAAAGAAATGAGATTTGCATCGAGCCTTAGCTCTGCCGGAGGTCCTAGCGAAGATTTTACTAGAGGGGGTGCAGACTATAGATTCATTCAACAACGCAATGCTCAGATCGAATCAACTAAAAGAACGGAAGCGGCTAACCGAAAACGAGAAGAGCAACTCGATCAAATAAAAGACGAGATAGCGGAGCAAAAGCGTCAGCAAGAACTAGACCTGAACAAGGTTTTAAAACAGTTAAAGGCTATATAAAATGACTGATCATATAGACTACGACATTTGCAGAAAGCGTAATAGCAATGCTTCATATAGCCTTACGCAAAAAAACGGTCAGGAAGTTGTAACGAAAAACATCACCGTTTCATTCCGCGTTCATGCTAGAGAAAGTATTAATTGGCCTTATGCTCGAAAGATAAATGCTGCTGACGTTGATGAGGAGATGGTAAGAAATGCACCACCACCCATAGGCGGTGCAAACTTTAATAACACCCTTCCAGTCGTAGGTGACACATATTTTGAATCACCTGATGGGATTTTGTACCCTTGGTGGAGATGCACTTCAGTAGTCGTAAACAGAAATGAATCTAATGGGCTAGAATTTAACGTAAACTGCACTTTCGTAGACAGTACTGGTAACCCACAAGGGATGAGTCCGCCTGCTAATGTCGAAGATGTACCTCCCGTTATAACCTACGCATTTGATAGGTTTGAAGTTACCGCTTGGACGGAAGACAGGACAACAAAATACGGATCTGGTAATCCACCAGCTCAAGGGTGGCCTGATCCAGATCCCTGTGTGCTACCTACCGGAACTCTGTACAGCAATCCTCCGGTTAAGATTATCGGTCAAGAAACGATTACTTTTTCACAGTACGAGGGAGGCAGAGTGTTGCCTCCATTTAATATCGAAACTATCTTGGGCGATCAAGAAAATCCAGGTAGATTGTTTTCGGTAAACAAGTCACTTTGGAGAGTGTTCACAGCGGAGCCTGCTCAGCAACCAAACCAAATTGCTGCTCGACACGCAATGATTACAGACATAGCATACGAAGACACATCGCTGCTATTAGCAGATGGGACGAAAGACCCATGCACTAGAGTGACTTACACGATAAGCATACGCAGGTATGCACTAGAGTCTCTTAAAGACAACCCTACTCCCGGAAACACACAGAACTTAACCGAAACACTCTATCCCGGTTGGGATCAACCGCGTGTCAGAGCTGATACTAGGTTCCGGGACGGTACAGCAGATGAGGATATTCACGCTGCTGCAAACATTGCGTCTTGGGGAACGCAGCAGTGCTACTTGAAGGAGTCTGGGCAGCCTCATCTTCAAGAACATCAGTATGGCGTACCTCCCTACGATATACTTCAGCTACAGCCTGAAATAGATTTCACGACATTCTTAAGGTAACCGAATGGCTCTTTTTGGTTTTTCTCGGGAAGATATTGCAAGGCAGCTTAGTGACCTTGCAAAAAAAGATCTTATAGCTAACTATCCCGACGCTCCACCCAATGTCGATGGTCTATCAGAATTTGCCGCAGGTAGACAGGGCGCAAGAGATCCTGAAGTCTATCTGTATTATAGTGACTTTGAGATACCTCCAGCAGTCGGACCTATAGTAGAGTTTTCCGACAACAAGAAGTGGCAAGCGGGATCTACACCAGTTCCTCAGAAGCTTTTAAAGCCGCGAATGCGACCAGACCCAGGAAACACTCAAAACCCAAACTTTGGAGTGAATGGGCAGCCTGTAGATGTAAGTCAGTTGTTTACCGTGGAAGACGGTGCTTCTGGTAGTCTGTACGGAACAGGAACAGGGTTCGTGTACAACCCTTGGTCACAACCGATTCCCGCAGGAGAGATCGGTGTTGCCGTTCTTATCGGTGGTGTTTTGTTCGCCATGCAGAGGCCACCTGTCAGGCGAGTTCGTTTTCGACTTTACACGAACTTCGACGACAACGGCGTTGCTCAGGCTAAAGTTTTAGATGAGTGGAATACTAGCATCGTTGAAGACAGTGTCTTCGGGACAACTGACATTTGTTATGGAAGCATTATCACAGTAACTGATCCTAGAAAGCTTTTTGCGCATGCGGTCGGTGAGCTTTCTTTAAATTTGATTCACAGCAAAAATCAAAATAATTATGACATGCTTCACGCTGGTGGCAGCGTCGGATATGCAATTGAAACATACAAGTTGCAGAATTGCGATCCGTTAGACCCATTCAGTTGCATAACTGATTGCCAGACAGGAGCGATATGCTACCCAAGGTTTGAGGTTGAGCAGTGTACTCAGACCGTCAATAAAATGCGGGTTATAATTGATAAAAAACAAGAGTACCCGCAAGGCATCAATGCTGTAGAAACTAGGAGCCTCAAGGTTGCTCCTGACCTAGCCTTTGTAAGTCAATGGCCGTTTGTAGACATCCCTGACAACCTCCAAGTCTTGGAAGAAGACGGTCAAGTAGAATACAGGATTCAATGTAAGAACCCACATCGGTTTACTGCATATCAAGGTTGGGCATTAATAGAACGAGTTGACTTTCCTAGCAGAGTACAAAATGCAGACAATCGATGTGTACCCTATTCTCCCGGAGTAACAAGAGATAAGGAGTGGCACATTGTCGATGTAGAAAAACCTATCGCTCGATATATCTGTGTTACCTATTCAATAACCGGATCAGGATCGCAAACAGAGGAAGCTTGGCAATATTCTAATACTTTTTTTGAAGGCGATGATCCTGTACCTTATTTTTTAGATCCCGATAATCCAGATGCCAGCATAGATAATTACATTGAGACAGTTCCATGTCTTTATGTGGATTGCCTCAAAACTGGCTCTTCTGGATTAGCTTTCTGGGACCCAAACAACCAAAAGTATTATGTCTTTTCTACAGACTCAGCGTTATACGGACGCGCTAAAAATTACGAAGTTGTCGGTGAAGATGTAGCTGATCCAACCGGAGGAGCACTTATAGAATACGGAGCTGACTGCACACTTCAATACAAGGTTGCTCAATATATAAAAGCTTTTGGCAACAACCAGCCCAACTGCCCACTTAACATTTCTAACAGGATTGCTACACCAAGTTTAGTTCCTGTCGATGTTGTAAGTGAGGTAACTCGGTCATATGTTTGTGAAATAGACGGGGCTGTAGATCCGTCTATCGGAGACGAAACCAGTTGTACATCTGAGGGTGGTATCTGGAAGCTTAGCGAAGAACTTTGCTTTGATTACAAAAAGGTGTATGTATGTAAAGATGAGGACGCACCCGAAGAGTGCATCAACATCTGCTGTGAAGAGACTCCAGCACCTCCGGCTCCTTATTGCTTCTATTGTGATGAGTGTCAGCCAGAGAACGCACAAGTAGAGTTCCATGATTTTGTTTTAGCATGGAACTCTGTAGACGATGGCAATGGAGATATTTTTGACGGGCGGATCGATCCGGCAAGTGTAGTGTTCACGCAATCACTTAGTGGAGATTGCTGTGCGAGGCTTGAGGTGACATTGCAGTCAGATAATCCGGCAATAGCCGATCAGCCAGTAAGCGCAAACGTATGCATCGAAGCAGCGGGGGGAGATTGCCCGAACTCCAGCAAGCAAGTTACGTTTACTTGGAGCCAAAACACTTACGCAGGGGTTACCCTTCCGACTATTATGTGCGGAGGCATGTTACTGGGATGCGTCGGTGATTACGGGTTGGCTGGTGGATCAGGCATCGTGCCTAGCCTACCAAACCCAACTAGTGGCTTCTGGGATGAAGGTTCAATTTCCGTAAGAGGATGCTAGGGATGAGTGGTGTAGGTACCGAGCTAGGAAAGTTAATACCATCTTGGTTAGCAAAACAGAGCCAAGGGTGCGGCTGCAATAACTGGAAGAGGAAGTGTGACGAATGGGGAATAGAGAAGTGCAAGGCTAATCGGCAATTAATTATAAATAGGCTGGTTAGCCAGAAAAGCATGCTACCCAAAGCACTGCAAGTCTTGCCTAGGGCAGCGTTAGAATTAGGAGCGGCTAAGCTTGTGGACAAGGCTATAGCTAATGCTGAAAATTCCACTGATCAGCCATTGCCTTAGCAACACCTTTGTAAGTTAGTGATCGCAGCATAGATCTGTCTTTGCTAGGTGGCATTTTCCATATTCTGTTTTCTCTGCCCTCGACAATGTTCGTCGGTTTTAAGCGGGGCAGGTTGTGTAGTATAAGACCAGTCTTTTTTGTTTCGCCATGCCCGAACTGCCATGGATGAATGAATTGAGTAGGCTTGATCGGCAGAACGCCAACTGGGTTCTCGAGGTAGACATGCTTGGCGTGCTTGCATGCAGTCTTCCATAGGTTTACGGTCCACTCGATTGCTTGAAGTCTTTTTTGGTGGTGTGGCATGCCACGCCCGTACCAGCGATCCCGCTAACCGCGAGATACCTGCACTCTGGATGTAAACCTATAAAGTCCCACGACCCATGATCGCGTATCGCGTCGAGTACGCACATCTTCAGATGATTGCCACGAGGAATAGCTATAGTAGCGACTTTGTCATTGCTGAAAGCGTCATGTCCTTTTTCCGCAAAAGCATCTCTAACAATGCCACTCATTTCACAACCGATCAGAACTCTCATGGTATCTCCTCCTACCAGGTTATTTGACTCCTTTGTTTTTTACAGGCATGACCTCGCAAAAGCAATGCGTTCCATCCTCTACAACCGCCATGCCGAGTATAGGTCTTTTGATATATTTTTGTCCGTACTTTTGTGCCAAGTGTGCCGAGTCACATAGGCTGCCAGCGGAACATCCGAAAATTCGCATGTCATCACATGCGTACCAGTTTACTCCGAATGCGCCGTGAAAATGACCTATGACGGTAGACCGCATCGCCTGTTTCGCTTGATTTATAGCCGGAGTGTTCCCTCCAGCGCCCTCGCCATGTTTGTACTGAACATTGTCTATGATCACCCTTCCGTATCGTTCCGTCACCTTCCAGTTTTTTGGCATGCCAAACACTTGCTTAATCGGTTTGAGCCATTCTTGCGGAATCTCCGCATCCGAAGCTTTCCGCATAATTAAAGCATCGTGATTGCCGACTAATACGTCTACTTTTCCGCATTTAAAATGATCATAGAAACATTTCATCTGCTCGTGCGCTTCTTCTACTTCTGCTAGAGCTCTAGGTGTTCCTAGCTCCTTCGCGTGATACGAGCATGCGTGTAAATCGAAGATGTCCCCTAGGAAGACGGTTCTGTCCGTCTTCCACTGATCCTGTATGCTTCTCACGAAATCAAAAGCAAAAGGGTGAATCGCCGGTGAATGAAGATCCGGTACCACTAAAACTCGACTCATTTTCATGCTTCCAAAAGGAGATCTCAATATACGGGCCGCGCTCCCGTTGCTGGTCGCACTGAAGGCCAAGCACTCTCCCAATGTGTCTTGATGAATCGTCTTTTAAAATTCCTGCATCACATATTGCATCTATTAATTGCTTGCAATTGCCACGGGTGATGGAGTCCGGGTCAAACAGACGTTGGCCTTTGCCTAATATTCTTTTTACGGTTACATCGACTATTTGAGTAAAAGGCTCTAGCATCATCTCTCGCTGAAACTTCGGTAATCCTATGTTTCCATCGCCCGGGTATAAAATAAATCCGTTTTGCAATGCTTTGAACATCGTTTTTTTATCACGGTGAGCCGTTGACCAGTGTTTAGTCTGGCCGTTATTGTTATTTTTTAGTTCAGCGTTGATGCCGATTGTTAAAATGCGATCTGTAAACATTTCTGTGTTGCGTTTATTGAGTCAGCCATGAAACCGAAAGCTAGTGACTGCTCTACCGCAAAGTTTGTATTAGGCTGCAATGTGTACACTGAAGATAACTATGAGAACGGCTTTCAGTATGCGAATAGTTTTTTAAAAAACTACAGCAAGTCTATCGACAAAGAAGACTTTCTCAAAATCAAGCGCTACCTTAGACGCATGCAGAAGACCGCTTATCATCACTTTCGAGAGAGCCCGACATATCTCGGAGCTCAAATTTTGGGGATGGTTCCATCAAGAAAGTTTGTGACGATCGATGCATGGGTGACCAAACGTGTCATGGGACGCAAGCATTTTACTGAAGTGGAAATCGATGCTGAATGCATGATAATGTGCGAGTGCGGCCACTGCCTTACAAGGCAAGAGGCTAGAGGTAGCGATCCATTTGTTATGAAGCCGGATGACTTTGAAAGAAAATTGTTAGCAATAAGAAAGTCATGGGTGCAGTGATGTTTTCTGAGGCCGACAAAAACCACTTAATATGGCTAAGAACGAAAGCTTTTCAAGCAAGGGAGCGGCTCGAGTTAGCCGAGCAACTTAATAGAGGCGAAGAGGCAGAGCTTCTGCTCGATTTGTTGGATTCGTTAGGCGACGGGTGCGTGAGAACAGTCATCGGAATTGCACAGCAAAATTATGAGTTGTCTGAACGCACTATGGTGTATCGTGAAGTTCAATCTATGGCGAGGGACATCGTTGATGTGGCTTGGGAAGTCCAAGACGCTGTAGATGTTATTACAGAGTATTTAGAAGGAGAGGTTTAAGTGAGTTTTCTTGATAATGTTACGACAGGAAGACAAGTTGTCCCTAGAAGAACCCTTTTGCATGCTTCTCATGGCATTGGGAAAACTATCTTTGCATCCAAGTGGCCACGCCCCATACTTCTGCCAACAGAAGATGGTTTTTCGCATGTGGACATTACCGCCACAAAAAAGCTAGAAAAATCGAGGGATCTATGGTCAGCATTAATTGAGTGCGTAGATAGCGATTACGAAACCATTGTTATAGATTCAGTAGATTGGCTTGAAAGGATTATTTGGAATGAACTTGCCGAAGAAGGTTTCAAGATGGATTTTGGCAAAGGGAATTTAGAGGCAGCCAAAAGGCTGGGTGAAATTCTAAAGGTTTGTGATAAGGCAAGAGACGCAGGCAAGCACATTTTATTGATCGGACATACGCAACAAATTCGAATTGAACATCCAAATGGGATGAGCTGGGATCAGATGGCAGTAAACCTGTCGAAGAATTGCCGAGCTATGGTCAGCGAGTGGTGTGACGAGATGTTGTATGCAGAGATGGACATGGTTGTCGATCAGAAGCAAGAGTCTTTTGGTCGCACTAGGAATGTTGGGATAGATAAAGGATGCCGTGTTTTGCACACGGTAGGAAAACCTGCATTTCAAGCGAAAAACAGAGTTCCGGGTTTGCCGGAGAAATTTGATTTATCCGATGCCGAAGCGTACATTTCGGCAGTCACTGAGGTTCCTCAATTGGAGAAGTAGAGATGGAATTTATTGATTTAGATGCAATTGAAGTTGAAGAAGTTCGCAGGGGTCCAGTGCCTCGAGGCACGTATGAGTGCGAAGTGGAGCAGTGTATCCGCAAAGACACTAAAGCTGGCGGGCAGATGATCGAAGTTACCTACAAGATCACAACAGGTGATTACAAAGCGGCGAGGATATGGGACTGCCACAACGTAGATCACGCTAACCCCGAGGTAGTCAAGATCGGTCTGCAAGGCTTAAAGCGTCTGGCGATGGCTGTTGGGGTTACAGGAAAGCTTGCTTCTCCTAGCGAGCTCGCGGTGCCCGGAAAGCGTGTGCAAGTAACTGTCGAAGTTAGAAGTGATTCGACTTACGGGGATTCCAACATAGTGAAAAGGGTTCTGGGTGTTGCTCCAAAGGCTGAAAAGCACATTCCATCGAATAGTAATTCTTCTTCCGTAGCACCATTTTAGTTTTAGGTTGACTGGTGTTGATTCCTGTAAAATGGAAGACGGGGGTTTGATTCCCCCGCAACCTTTTTTGAGGCTATTTTATGATTTTGAGAGAAGCCAAAATAGATGATGCACAATACGAGTGGACCTCTTTTGAAAGAGGTCTAACGTATTGCCAAACAGCCAAGCGTATGGCTCAGTGGTGGCTACAGAGTGAAGATTCCTTGTCGCTACCAAAGACATTGAAGATTAGAGTTCGTGACGTAGGCTCAGAACTTGAATTCATGCATGTTGTTGTGGTTCGTCACTCGATAGAAGTAACTCCTATGCGAAACGATGAAGATCGAGAAGCTTATCCAAACCTGTGTGTTGTTTGCAGAGAAAGTTTAGACATCGGTTGGGATTACGCTGCTTGTAAAAAATGCGCCGAAGAGTTTGATTACGATTTCGTTCAGGACGACATGAATTTCGATTCAGCAAACGGAAGGTAGCAATGGAATCCGTCGAGACAGTGATCAATGGGTCGGTTTGGACGATAAATTTGCTGACCTACCGTCAGTGGAAGAAAAAAAGGCTGCCCCAGAAAACCTGGGGACTGTGCAATAGATCAAGTAAAACAATCACAATTAGGATTGATCTTTCTAAGCAGTCTTTTTTAGATACTCTTTTGCACGAATTGATTCATGCCCAAAACGAGTTGCTGTTCGAGGCTGAAGAGACAGTTACACGGATGGGTACCGATATTGCAAAAGCTCTGCTGGCGACTGAGCGTGTCTTTGTGGTGACTGCTAAATAAGGAGCAAAAATGAAAACATTAGCAATGTTCCTTGCATCCATCTGGGGTTTAGGCAACGCCGTTGTTCCACAGGTGGCTGAAGTCGTTGGTAAGCTTTTACTAGAAAGGTTTAAAGAAAATGAGAAGCCCAGCACTTAACTGAAAGCGAGGCGAGCTATGAATAGATGGAAGTCAAATCCGTATTACTGCCACTGGGGGAAACACTAATGATTGAAATTAAACACAAGAAGACAGGCAAAGTCCTTTTCAATGTACACGCTGATACGCTCAAAGGTGCTGATCTCGCGGGTGCGAACCTCAGCGGTGCGGATCTCATGTGGGCGAATCTCACGGATGCGAACCTCAGCGGTGCGAACCTCTGGGGTGCGGATCTCAGGTGGTCGAACCTCAGCGGTGCGGATCTCAGGTGGGTGAACCTCAGCGGTGCGGATCTCAGGGGGGCGAACCTCACTGGGGCGGATCTAAAGGATGCGAGCCTCTGGGGTGCGGATCTCAAAGGGGCGAACCTTACGAGGGCGAACCTCACGGATGCGAACCTCACGGATGCGAACCTCACTGGTGCGGATCTCACGGATGCGAACCTCACTGGTGCGGATCTCACGGATGCGAACCTTACAGGGGCGAATCTCACGGATGCGAACCTCAGCGGTGCGAACCTCTGGGGTGCGGATCTCACGGATGCGAACCTCACTGGTGCGGATCTCACGGATGCGAACCTCAAGGGTGCGAACCTCAGCGGTGCGAATCTCACCGGTGCGATCGGAATTAGCATTGAAACCAATGCTCCAAAGTCACGGGATGAGTTAGTGCAAGACCTGCTCGATGCGATTGACAACTGCGTTGGGGTTTGCATCGACGAAGAATGGCGAAAAGTAAACGAAGCACGGGAGGCATTGCAATGAGAAGCCCAGCACTTAATTGTCCAGAGGCGTATCACATTGAGTATTTGTACCGTAGCGGACTTGGGTGTTGTCGCATTGCAGAGATGGTAGGTAGGTCTAGAAGCTACATGGAACGGTCGCTCCGAGCCTGCCCTACGTCCCCGAGATTAGCAATGTTTGTTGGTCGATTATCAAACGGAATCAGACCTTAGTACGACTTGAAATCAGGATGGACTATTTCAATTTACAACAGCTATTTAACTGGATAGGAAAATGAAGGAACTAATGCTATTTCTGGCAACAATATGGGGAAACGCGACAACTGATCAACAGCGTTGTCAAGCGGAAGCCAACTGGATGGCAAAGCATCGCTGGTTTGCACATGCGGGACCGACTATTGGTAAATACGAAGGCATCGGTTACGGACGCTGCGAAAAGCCATCTACATGCACTCCACCAAGAGATCTTAAGTTGCATCTTTCCGGGGAGGCCTATGCGAAAACTAAAGACGGAATTACTGTGCGTGTGCGAAGCTGGAGGTGAGTTATCAAGCCGCTTTCTCGAGAAACTTTGTTGCAGCGAGGCAAGTGCTGCAATCACGGTTGCAGGAATTGCCCCTATAAAGAAATTCCAATCATGGTCGGTAAATTTACGTTAAGAGATTATCAGCAGGGTCAAGTAAACGCATTCTGGTCAGGAACGAAGGAAAAGCCGGGGCAAAATCCCTTGCTTTGTTTGGCGACGGGGGGTGGTAAGACGATCGTTATCGCAGAAATACTACGCGGTATCATTGAGATCGGATACAGGGCTGTTGTTTTAGCTCGCTCTAAGGAGCTTGTGACTCAGAACAAGGAAAAGTTTAGTAGGCATTTACCACAAGCTAGCAGCGGCGTGTATTGCTCAGGCCTTGGTAAGAAACAGACTGAGCAAGACATTGTTTTCGCAACGATACAGTCCGTATGTAATAAGGCAGAGGAGCTTGGTGATCGTCACTTAATAATTGTTGACGAAGCTCATGAAATACCGATGCGAGAGCAGTCGCAGTATCAAACTTTTCTCAAAGCAGTCAGGTCGCGATGTCCTAATGCACTTCAGCTAGGCCTGACTGCTTCTCCATATCGATTGGATGGCGGAGTCATACATGGTGAGAACCGGCAGTTTCACTATGTTGCTGATAGCGTTCCGCTGACGAAGCTAATTCAGGATGGATATTTGACAAGACCTATTACCATGGATTGTGAATCTGTCGATTTGTCTTGTGTAGGACGTTCATCTGGTGATTTCAGCAGATCTGATGTAGAGACTAAGTTTTTATCGATTGCAGACAGTGTTACAGACCAGATCGTTTCCGCTAGCCTAACTAAAGACACGAGCTCGGTTCTGATATTTGCTAGTGGAGTTCATCACGCTGACGAAATAAAAAATCGCATAAGCAGCAAAGGTCATAGCGTCGGTATCGTGACAGGAGAAACATTGCCCATCATTAGGCAATCGACTTTGAATGATTTCGACAGAGGGAGGATAAGGTTTTTAGTAAATGTCGATGTTTTGACAACAGGCTACGATTGCAGTCGTGTAGATCACATAGCGGTTTGCAGGGCTACGGAAAGCCCAGGTTTGTTCTATCAGATATGCGGCAGAGGCTTTAGACTGCATGAAGGAAAGGCACAATGTTGGATACAAGATTTCGGCGGCAACATTGAGAGACATGGACCAATAGATTCGCCTTCATACGGCATCGACACGATTAAGTGCAAAGGAGATGGTGGAGCCGCACCTAAAAGGGTATGTCCAAGTTGCTTTGAAATCTTACATGCATCGGTTAAAGAATGCTCAAAGTGTGGATTTGAGTTTCCTAGGCAATTAAATATAGAATCAAAGTCAACCAAAAAAGAAATATTGGCTACTCCAAGATGGTACAAGGTCGAGTCGGTATCTTATAGGAAGTGGAAAGGAAAAGACGGAAAGCCCGATACGTTGCGAGTAGATTACAAGGTTGGTCTTAACGGTGATTGGTTAGAAAAGAAAATAGTAAGCGAGTGGGTCTGCTTGCAGCACAGCGGTTATGCTAGGCAAAAGGCAATGAATTGGTGGATCAGTCGAACTGACGCATCTTTTCCGTCGAGCATAGATGAAGCAAGTAAAGTAGCTAATGAGGGTTTATTAAAAAATCCAGAGAAGATACTGATAACTCGCGACGGAGCTTACGATCGGATTATATCTGTCCACCTTGAGGACATACAGAAATTAACCGCGCAAGATGACATACCATTCTAGTTTGCCGATTTTTTTTATTCTTTTATAATATTAGTACTTCTCCCGCGATTCCTCCGTTCAGTGATCAGGGGCGGGGGAATTGTGGGGTGAATGATGCATGTTTTTTCAAAAAAACGCAGATCTCGTTTGCGAGAAATAGCGCGTGAAGAATACTACATAGCTTCTAGGCTTTCTGCCGACGCAAGCAACTTGAGCGTTATTAAGAAGCTTGCAATTAAAAATGCTAGGCAACGAGTTGTGCAAAGCGGCGAGTACAGCGGTTTCTTTAGTGCTATTCTGATTTCGATCGCTATGAAAATAATCATCAAGCTGATCGAGCATTGGATAGACGAAAACTTATTAGCTTCTGATGTTCCAAAAGCATACCAACTGGGAGAACCTGGTTATGTCTGATCTTAAGGCTAATAAATCATTTCAATTTATCTGCGGTTGCATGACGATTGCGTTCGTTTGGTATTTGTACAAAAACCAAGTGTTTGATTTGTTTTTGAACGACAGCGACTCTGGCGGGCTAGAGTCCGCACCGTTGGCTACGCTTGTTTTGACAAGTTTGGTCAGTGCAGTTCAGCTGGTTGGAATTATTAGCATAGGTATTGTTAGTGGGGTTCTGAAGCCCGTGGCTGAGATGGCAGTGGATGCCGTGAGGAATCGATTTCCCAAAGTAGACAAGGCTGCAAGTCACATAGAAGAATCTGTCGATATAGATAAGTTGGTTTCCATATTGAATAAGCTAGATCAGCGGCTATCAACTTTAGAGAATAAAAGTGATTGACATTCATCGATCGGAAGCAAGAAAGGACATCGAAGGTAACTCTCGATGCGTTTTGCTTTTCATAGTCCTGTGCTTTGTGGTTTGGGATTCTGGTTATCTTTCTAGTCTTATCGATCGTCGCTCTCGAGATGAATTGAGCACTACCGTTAAAGCAGGGCTGTTGATTAAGTGTGACTTAATGAGTGATGACCAGAAGTATACCGCTTCTAGTCCTGTTTTAGATGAAATAGCCGACAGATCAGGTGTTCGTTTTCGGGTTATACCCAGGAAGCCCGGTGATCTTTCCGGTAGTCCGATTTGGATAAAAAAGCTTTTTGATGATTATGGCGAAGAAAGCCCTTGTCTAGCTGTTTCTTATTCGGACGGAACGTCGAAAGTTTTCCCCGCGCCATCGTCAGTTTCTGAGTTTACAGTCAGGATCGGTGCAGAATGAGCTTGTTCGGCAGGGGCTACATAGACCGAGACTACAAGTCGGAACCTTTCGCTTCCGTCGTGCCTGAGTTTTCCGGAAGCGTTTACAAGAGAGATGTTTGGCGAGATCTTATTCAAGAGCAAAACACTCGTGAGTGCTCTCCTTATCATGTTTTTAAATCAGCGAAACTGCCGGTTTTAAATCAAAAAAGCACTAATTACTGCTGGTGCTTCTGTTTGGTGCAGGGTGTTTCTATAGCCTTAGCCAAAAGTGGTTATGACAAAAAACCTCCGCTTCATTTGGCCTCTGCTTATCCGGCTCAAATGTACAAAAACTTTAGCAATTCTGGCGGCTGGGCAATGCAGGCAGTGCAGGCAGTGCAATCGCACGGGATTCCCTCCGTTGATGTGTTCCCAGAGGCAACAATATCTAGAAAAGCTTGCTCAAGTGACAAAGTAAAAGCTTCGGCAAAAAAACACTCAATCGTAAGCTACGAAGAGTGTGAAAGCAGGGATTTTGACGCTGCCTTTAGTGCTTTGCTTTCGCCCGATGCCTGTTGTGTAACTCTCGGGTTGTCTTGGTGGAGGCATGCGGTATTGGGAGTTCGTCCAGTTTTCGACAAAACTAAAGGATATGGTATCCTTATTCTAAATTCATGGGGTAATCATTGGGGTAGTGGAGGGATGAAAGTTTTGTGGGAAAAATCCCGCAAAGGGTGCATCGCTCACGAATATGTGGTCATCAAGTCAGCAAAGGTGATTTAGTTGTGTCTAAGTTCATCGATATTGCTTTGTATTTGCTGGCAGCCGTTTGTATCGCCTACTTTGTTACGGCTTTGGAAATGAAAAAAAATGAATATGAAAAAATAATAGATCAGTTCGACGAAAAGAAGTTTTACGATCCAATCGATGATGAAGATGTTTTAAAACCTATCGAGGATGATGTTTCCTCGGCAGCAATGCAGGTGTTTACTGGATACCAAAAAGCAAAGCAATCGGGGAAGAAGAGTTATTACAAAAAAAAATTTCTTCCTAGGCTATTTAAAAGGCGTTAGATGTGTTTACAAGTTTTTTAGTGGGGGTTGCAAGCCCTGATCCTACAACTCTAACGATATTGGGAAGCATGGGTGCTGCTATCGGTGTAATGTGGAAGCATACTCTGTCTAATATTGAAAAAGTCCAAAGCAAACTTGATGAATGCGAAGAAGATCGCAAAGCATTGCACCAAGAACAGAAAAGCTTATGGATGGCAATAGCCAAGCAGTACGGCAAGGACATCGAAGAATTAAAAGGTGACAGCAAATGATTGATTATTTAAGTGAAATCAAGCCGCTAGAGGATCAAGGGATCTCCGACCAGAACATAAGTGTACACCTAAATTCCAAGACTAAATTCTCAATGCAGTCAGAGGAATGTAAATACATCTTGCAGGACACAGGGGCTGTGTTGCTAGATCCAGTCAAAGTCGATCAGCGGTCAGGAAGCCTGATTGACTATTATCAATCACTAGAAGCTGGCGATGCTGCCAATCTCATTGCGTTCTTCCTCGGCAGGATTTATTCAGATCAGCCGGTAGCAACCGATCAGTATCCACGCTCGATCCAGTTTGCATCAGTCGAAGCATCTTTGCCTGCTGAACTACAGGAAGTCTCAGCAAAACTTGTTGAGTCGGCTGGTGGACGACCTCATTCTGGTGTAACCGAACAGGATGTTATTGACTGCCGGGAAGCATGGGAACAAGCAGAAGCAGACCGTATTGCCGAAGAAGAAGCTAAAGCAGAAGCCGAGCGGATCGCCCGCGAAGAAAAGAAAGCCGAAGAAGAACGTCAGCGGCAGATTGACGAGCAGTTACAGGCTAACGATCAACAATTCTGGTCGCTTTACAATCAGCATGTAGCACCTCTTAAAGATGCACGCGAGGTTGCTGGTTGGCAGGCTGCTATTCAGGCTATGGCTGACGGGTGGGTTGAATAATGGCGTGGACTGAATACTACGTTGATCCAGCGTCAGGAAGCGACACTACAGGCACAGGGACTATTGGATCTCCGTGGGCAAGCGTACAACACGCACTCGACACTGTTACACCTAGTGGTCGCGACAGGATCAATCTGAAGGCGGGTTCCACCGACTCTATTTCGACTTACCTGAGCTTCAGCACGTTCTCTCCAAGCACTACAAACCAAGTTGCTATACAGGGATATACTTCGACTGCCGGAGATGGAGGGATGGGTTCGATTAACTCATCTATTGGTTTAACCAATACATCGTCGAGTGGTATTCATTTAATTAACCTCAACTTGTCATCTGCTAACCTCGGATCGAATTGGGGTATTCGCTTGCAAGGTTCATCGAGTTCGGTTGTGTCTTGTAATTACGAATATACCTACAATGGAGCCGCATTTGCAGCGATTCTTATGGGAGATCAAGGATCAGCGGTTTTTGATGTGTTTTTGTATTCGCCAACAACCAACGCAAGATGCGGAATACAAGCAGAGTTTGTTTCGAGATGTGTTGTAAAGTTAGATGGAAATTCGTCGTCTGGAAATATAAGCACAGTCGGAACAGGCGGGTGGCCGGGAACACACATCAACAACATTTACTGGATCACGGGAAATAATGCTGGTTCTGTTTTAACGGTTGCGGCAAAGTCTGTGGTGGCTCATAACACAATTTTCTCGCAAGGTTCATCGACTGGCAAGGGAATAAACATCACCAATAGTGATGCATGTGTATACAACAATTATATTGAGGGTTTTTCCGGGGCTGGCGCAGTTGCATTATCGTGCAATTCAAGAATAGTTGCGACAGGAAATGCGTTTTACAATAATACGACAAATGAAAGTCTTTCCTTTGATGCCGGTTTTGCTGGAAAAAACTTATCTCTTTCTTCATCCGCCCTGTCCGATCCAGCCAGCGGTGATTTCAACGTAGACGCAACCGTCAAGGATGATGCGTTTAACAGTGGCGGAGTTTTCAGAGGACTCTCGACAACAAAATGTGAGTTGAACTATGGTGCTGCTATATCTCAGGCAGCACCATCAGGCGGCGGCGGGGCAACAGTACATCCACTCTATGCAAACTAAGGAATAAACATGGCAAACAAAGTTTACATACAAGAAGAAACAGCAAAGACATGGAGTGATGCCACCACTGGTGGTGATTACGTCATGGACTTAGGTAGCCTAGCAGCAGACGGAGTGAGAGTAGGCGCACAATGTGATCTCGGTGCAGCACCAAGAGCAGATCAGTATGCTTACAAGTTCGTTGTTGACGGATTTGATACAGCACCCGTAGTCGGAGAGACAGTGGATTTGTATTTGGCTTTTTCCGACGGAACCTATGTTGATGGTGACGTAGGAACCGCAGATGCAGCAGGGTTTACAGCGGATCTCCCTAACCTGATGTACCTTGGGTCAGCATCCGTTCAGACGACGACCGCTGCGGACAACCTCATCATCAGTGGACTTGTGAACATCCCGTTCCGCTATGTATCGCCTGTCGTGCATAACAACACTGCTGATGCTTTGCTTGGGACTTCAGATGCACACAAGTTCATCCTGACACCAGTACCACCAGAGGTGCAGTAGAGTGGATTTGCTCAAGCCTAGTTACGCTACAGGGTATGCTAAGAACGCAAGTCAATCGGCTCATCCTAATTTGTGGGATGGGCTTGTTGGTGCTTGTATGCCTAGTCTTGGCGTTACGGGTGAGACGCTTAGGGATGTTAGTGGCAATGGCAATCATGGCACTCTGACTAACATGGATGCTGCTAGTGATTGGGTAGCTACTAGTAAGGGGTTGGCTTTAGATTTTGATGGCACGGCAGGAAGCACCGATCATGTTGTAACGCAAACCATAAAACATGGAGTATCTAACGGAGATTTCACTTGGTCGATTTGGTTTTACCCGACAACAAGCAGACCGTCAGGTTCAACAATAAATGGCATTTGTGGGATTGAAAGCTATTCGCCAGTGTTCGGATGGTCGCCTAACGGATTTAACAATCAGCTAGGATATTACTGGGGTGGGTGGAAAGGTTTTGGGGTCTACCCATCACTTAATTCTTGGAATCATGGAGTGATGACAAGAAAAAATGGAGTCATAACCGGATATTTAGACGGAAAAATTGGTTCTTCGTCTAATTTGCAGAGCAATTCAATGAACAATGGCAGGCTGGTAATCGGTCGTAGTGGTGTTGACTACGCTCCAGATCCGTTTGGCGGACGACTCACTAACTTTATTTTTCACAACCGCGCCCTATCCCCACAAGAAATAAAACAACTCTACGTTGATTCACTAGCACCGTTCCGTAAGAAGCAGCGTGTTTCGGTCGCTGTTCCGGCAGCAGTCGCACCATCGGCAACGTACCATCCACTTCGATCATTAGCTCATCCTCTAGAGCAATAGGTAATTAAATGGCATCAAGTCAAATTGCGTACGCAGGATCAGACGTAGTGGTAACGCTGAACGTCATTGATTCAACAGGCACACACCAAGCAGCCACAGGTCTTAACGCAAGTCGGTTGAGTTCACATCTGTCTGCCGTACCAGTGGTAACGAACCCTAACTCCGAGCCGGGAGTGTATGTGCTTACGTGGTCGAGCTTGTCTCCGGCTACGTCCGAGGGTGACAGTATCGTTGCACTCATCGAGGGTAGCGTAAATTCAACACCATTTAGTACCTATGCGATACCCCTGAAGGTCGTTGCTAACGAGCGTGGCACTGACAACGCATCGACTTTCGATAACGCTGTCGATACGGTTATCACTGATGCAGCATCACGAACAGCATCACAAGCGGATGTAAGCCTGCTGGCTACCACAGCGGATCTTGCAATAGTCGATGGAAATGTTGATGCAATCAAAGTTAAGACCGATCAGCTTGCGTTCACTGTTGCTAATCAAGTCGATGCTAACTCTTTGACGGGTGGGTCGGATGCAACAGCCGCAAATCAAACTGCAATCAGTAATGCAATCGCAGCGTTGAATGATTTCGATCCAGCAAGCGACACGGTCATTGCATCTAACATGAGGGGGACAGATGGTGCCAACACCATTGCGCCAGACAACGCTGGAATTGCCTCAAACGGTACAGCCATTAGCAATCTAAACGACATCGACGCCACAGGTGTAGAAAACGCGGTGTGGGACGCTGCAACAGCTTCGCATCTTCTTGCGGGAACTTTTGGTAAATTGATGGATCTGCTTAAAAAAGCAAACCGAGCAATCGACGCGGAGGTTGCAGGAACTCCGACATCCTCTGCATTCGATACAAACCTAGCGGGCTACACCGATGGCGCTTTCGATCACGAGCTTTTGGTGTTTGTCAGTGGGACGCTTAACGGCGAAGCGCGACCGATCTTGTCCTACACCGCAGCGAACGGACGAATTACCTTTGAAGATCCGTTGACGGGGGCTCCGGCAGCTTCGGACGAGTTCGTGATTTTGCCTTACCACACAACGCCAACCTCTGAAATCCAAGATGGTTTGGTTAAGGTGGGTCAGCAGTTCACCTATACTAATCAAGCTGGCGACTCACATCAGGTTACTATTACTTAGGATTTATCATGGCTGTCGTGAATTCATTTGCTAAGTTCTACGGTGCTAATTACCCATTACAGTCTGATGTTGCTTCAACTGCGCCCGTGTACGGCGATGCAATTAATGTCCTACAAGGAACTGCAACAGGAGGTGGTAATTATCCCTCCGAATCAGAGGTTTTAGATGGGGTTGTATACGGCAACGTGAATGAATTTACTGGTACATTAGATCCAGACTCAGCAATGCCCGATGTGACAAAAGTGCGTGATGGTGTAGTTTATGGATCAAACAATCAGTTTACAGGTGTTTCGCAAATGCCTGTGATATCAACTGTGCTTAGCGGAATCGGTTTCGGGGCAAACGGCACTGAGTACACCGGTACGCTACAGGTATCGGGGGCTCCAGTTCCTATCTATCCGTCAGTTGAAGATGTTTTGATTAATGTGCAGTTTGGAAATGTAGGCGACGTTCCGATGATCGGAGTGTACGAACCTGCTGAGCCTAGTGTAGTTAAGCTTGATGAGTATTACGGTGCATACGGCACAGAATACAGCGGTGATCTAGAGTGCGTAGAACCAAACCCCTGTGATCAATACCCTGTGTACACACCACCTGAAAACAATCCTTGCTCCCAAGGTGGATGGCTTAACTAAACATCGATACCCCACAACCCCCGCCGAGTCGTTTCGGCGGGGGTTTCTTAACAAGGGGTATAGGGTCCTTTTTAGGTGTACGCATGAAAAAGATTTGCAGCAAAGGTCATTTGTACAACGGGGATCGCTGCAAAGAATGCAACAAGACTTCAAGCAGAGGATACGGTAGCGACTGGAGAAGATTGTCTGAAAGATTTCGCATCGAAAATCCTTTGTGTGCTGACTGTGAAGCGAAGGGTTTAGTAAGACCATCACAAGAAGTGCATCATATTAAGCCACATGAAGAGTATCCTCACCTTAGACTTGTTTGGTCGAATCTAGTAGCTCTCTGCTCGAGATGCCACCAAGACCGCCATGAGAGCGGTCAATTGTCGAAAAAACATGATCATCAAAACGATGATTAGATCGACTAAATCTGTGCATCTCTTTCTAAAAATTTTTGGCTAAAAAGTGGGTCCTTATAAGGGGCTTTTCTTGCGAAAGCAAGATGTTCGCTCCACAGTAAAACCAGGTTTTTTTTGCACCCCCAGGTGATTGCCTCAGAAAAAAAATACTGTTGACGACGCATCGTTTTGACGATTAATGTTGGTGCTCAGCTAACTTTTTTTCACACGGAGAAATGCTATGAATACTAGTGAAATAGAGAGAGTTATTCTCGACTCTCGCCCTACTTGCGAAGACGATTATCACTCTGAGAGGCATATCGAAGCTTTAAGCAGGCTTCACGATTTACTCGAACTAATTTTGCCAGAAAATCGATTCAATCGCTGGTTTGTTTACTCTGAAAAAGCTACTGCTGACGAGTCAGCGGATTTTGCCACGAAGCTACTTCACGAACGCCCGAAAAGCAGTTCGCGAATGTACATCGATCAACTTGATTCGATGATGAAAAGTTGTGAGGAGAGAGGTTTTAGCGAGGCAGAAACTGTGATGATGTTCGCTCACGGAATCGTTGCCTTCGCACAGGATCGATCAGATGCGGTCGAAGTTGTTTCAGCAGCATGGGAAAATGTACAGGGATCAAAAGAATGAAAAAGTTATTGTTAGCGAAGAAATTTGATGCGAAGAAGCACGAGCCCACTGGGATGTTGATGTCTGAAAAGATAGATGGCGTTCGCGCTTATTGGGATTCGCGAAAAAGAAAACTTTACACGCGAACTGGAAACAGAATTAATGCTCCTGACTGGTTCACGGACGATTTCCCCCCCCATGATTGCGATGGAGAAATCCACGCAGGCCGAGGTACTTTTCAAAAAGTTCAAGGTATCGTTCGATCAAAAAAATCAGATCAGTGGGGTACGCTTCGCTACTCAATTTTCGACGACCTAGGTCAAGGAATTTTTGAAGAGCGATACAACAGGATCAGATCACTTTGGGGAAGTTATTACGATTGTGTCCAGCACTGGTTATGCCATTCGGATGATCATCTTTTGCGCAATCTTAAATTCATCGAAGAGAACGGCGGCGAAGGGATGATGCTTCGCGATCCACAAAGTTTATACACTAACGGGAGAAGCGAATCTCTTTTGAAAGTGAAAAGCTTTGATGATGCTGAAGCAAAGGTGATCGATCATGTAAAAGGCGATCCGCTGAATGATGGGGTAATTATGCTCGGAGCCATTGTTTGCGAGCTCGCAAATGGCGTGACATTTAGAATAGGATCAGGGCTCAGCGATGATGATTGCTTGAGCGGAAAACCCAAGATCGGATCGCAGATCACTTTTCGCCATTACGGGTTCACTGAGCGAGGAGTTCCCCGTTTTGCTTCTTACCTGCGAACTCGAGAGGAGTTGTAATGATTGAAATAGATTTAATTGTGCTGAGCGTAATTATCGCTCACTGTTTTTTGCTTCAAGAAAAAGGAATTTAATGATGTATTGTTTAATTGTTGCGGATCAAGGAATTGAAAATCTTTCTCGTTCTCAAGCTTGTAACAAGCTAAAAGAATTGATTTTGATAGCTGGAAAACCTTCAGTGCATCGACTCACAAATACGACTTGGTATTTCTTTAGGGTTGATGGAGTTATGCACACTATCAAGACTTCTCGGCAACATCGTTTTTTTATTCATTAATGTAGGTAGTTTTTGATAAACCATAACACTTTCGAATCGGAATAATAAAAGGAAAAAAATGAGCAAATACGAAGAAAACGATCGCATTAGCGACCAGATAGTATCACTGTTAAAAGGAAGTGATCTTGCTGCACTGACAATGGTTGCTGACAAACTTGACCTGGGTGTTGTCACTAGGCACTGGATTTACAAGGAAAGTGAGCTACTGTGCGATCCAATCGTCTGGGTCGAAGAAGATTTAGAGGATTGCACGATGGAGCAGTGGGGTGCCACCCGGGCGCCCAAAACACTCCACGAAAGATCCATTGAGGAAGGTCACGAAGTTCGTATGCTTTGCGAACAATGGGCGATAGAGGAAGCAAAAAAAGGAGATGGCAATGATTAAAAAGACTTTCGTTAGTTTGATGAATAAATATGAAATCATGCAGCACGCTCTCGTTGATTTGGTTTTAGATGCGCCACAATTGATTTCATTCTATTCATTGCGTGTTCTGAATCACTGCGAGCGAGGCCGAGGACTGCTTAATGATCAAAAGATTTTTCGAGAGCTCACTGATAACATAAGAGTAGCAAGCGCAGTAAGAAAACTTCAAGATGCTGGATTTTCTTGCACCGTCGATCGCATCGATGGTTATTGCATTTGGATCGAAGACGAAACAATCGATTTCGTTTTCGATACTTTGAATGGTGAACCAGAATTTCATCCTAAGTTTATAAAAACTAACGAGAGAAACATTGATGCTCTCGTTAGTAAGAAGGAAGTAGAGATGTTTATTTACGCTAAGAATCGAGGTAAAGATGAATAATAGAAAAAGACTGCAAGATGCCTTTGCTGAAAAGATTTACGGTAAAAAAATACTTTCAGCATTTTACGAAGAAAGTGGAGGTGAGTTTTACCCAGTGATCGAATTAGAGGGAGGCGCATGCTTAGTAATTCAGCGTGATGATGAGTGTAACGGGGCGGGCGTTCCCGTCTATTTCGATTCTCAAGATGAACGTGGAACTGGACTATGGAAAATCGGATGCAAAGAACAATGAAAAAGGTAGAACATGAATTCGGATCGATTACCTGGGCAAAAGCTTTCGGCCAAGGTTCTCACGCAATGATCAAACGAATCGCTGAAGCGAAAGATTACAACGCAGTCCGCTCCTTGTTTGATTTTCATTCAGATGGGAGAACGAGCAGAGGCGCAACAATAAGAGCAATCAAGAATGCACCTAAGCTGGTTTCTTTTGAGCCTTATCATGTCACTGATGATATGATCTACTCGCTCTGCTGGTTGCGATCATTAGATGAAGGCGCTGCGGTTTATTTACCAATGAGAAAACTTGGAAAACAAAATGAAGATGTTTCTGATTAAAGATACGACAGGTAGGGGGATTCACGCTATTAAACTTGGCGAAGAAAGCATTCTTGATTTTGTGAAAGAAAGCGAGGAGCAAACAAAACAAGATGTATCAGACTATTTAGAATCTGCTCAAGTTAGCGATTCTTTGCATTTAGAAGACGAAAGGGTTCTCGTTATAAGGATAGAGGATAAATGATCAGAACTATTTATAATCAATTTGATACAACGCTTTACGATTTACGTGCTGTAAAGCTTTTGAAAGAAAGCGGGTTTGAAGACGAAAGTTGGGGGAATGATTCTTGCCCCAGTCTTGCTAAAAGGGGTACGGGGTACGAAATCCAAGTTTTGATTGAAACCATCAATCCCGATTCGCGAGAGTTTTTTGGGCAATCTCAATACACGGCGATCGTTAAAACTCTCTACGCAATTGGTTGCGTGGATCAAGAAAAGACTTTTGAATCAGAGTCGATCGATGATCTGATAAATGATGTATTCGAAGGCATACCCGACAGTGGACTCTTCGCTAATTGATCATTTGTGATCAATTAGGACTCCACGCCTCGCAGGGGAAACCCTGCGGGGTTTTTTTATGTAATGCTCGTCTCCATAAGGTTAAAACGAAATCGCTTATATAGGCAAAGCCTTGAGCTCTCAAGTTAAAAGGCATTTGGACGCCAGGCGTCCTGGAATGTCCGAAAATTTTTTGGCGAAAAAATGCCTCTTTATAGGGCTTTTTTCTTAAAAGCATGGACGCTAGCTTTCGGGTCGTCCAAAAAAAGCGATCGATTTTTGCTCAATCGATCGCTATTGATTTTTGCGTTTTGCTTGCCGATCATGAACGGCGCGGAATTCTACTGCGCATCGATCGATTCGAGCTATGCAGCTATCACTACCACCCCAAGCAATGGAGAATAACAATGACCATAACCAGAAAAGATCTCAAGGGATTAGCGGCCAAAGTTTTGGCGGCTAATAGTTTGTGCGACGTTCCGGCAATTTTGCGGGATTGGGCTGACACAATCGATGGAGAAGCAAAGCGCGGCTCTTGGAAACAGGTCGCTATACGCTTTGCCGACAAACTTGAGAAAGCGCACAATCCCGCTCCGCGTAATCTATCGCATGATTCCGATCTACCACACTCGGTTTTCATTGAAGGGAATTCAAAACTACCGTTTTGGTCATTTAGTACGCTTCCGGGTGTTGATTGTCCGGGTGCTGGAGATTGTTTGAATTGGTGCTATTCGTTTAAGAGCTGGCAATATCCTAGCTCATTTTTTCGCCAATTACAGAATTCTCTGTTTATGCGCTTTCAGTGGGGGCGTGATCGGATTTTGGAAGCTTTCCACGCTTTGCCGCATGGGATTACCCTCCGGCTTTACGTCGATGGTGATTTTCGAACGGTATCAGATATCTGGTTTTGGTTTGATAATCTCGCGCACCGAAAAGATGTTCGCGCTTACGGGTATTCAAAATCTTGGCAGCAGTTCAAACAATACGAAAACCGTTTGAGAGGATATGAAGAAAGTTATATTTGGCCAGAGAACTATTCGCTCAATCTATCTAGCGGATCTAAGCACGGCGCAGAATTGCGAGAATATATGGAAAGCTTACCTATCACTCGCGGGCAGTTTGTAGCGGTAGATATCGATCACACTGATTTACCACGCAAGCAAAAAGATAGGTATCAAAACCGGGAATATCACAAGCGGGTTAGGGAAGAAGCTAAGAAGCAATTCCCCGGATTTAATGTTCTATCCTGCCCCGGCAATTGTGGGGAATGCCCAAGCAAGGTTTCGAAGCGTGGGCATGCATGCGCTTGGTTTGATGGCGTTGTTGCGATCGGGGTTCACTAATGCAAATAGTCTATTTGGTAGGCCTAATCACTGCCCTAAGCTTGTTTCTGCTTTCATTGCTTGCTGGTAGCTTTGCAAGCCTACTATTCGCTTGTACGCTTGCGGGAAGCTTTGAAGCGTGGAAGCAATCACGCTGAGCAAAACGATAAAATTAGAAGCTTTTTAACCTCGAGGTAAATTACCCTCGAGGTTTTTTTGTGCCTATATGGTGCGCCCCTAATGCGAAAAAAACAAATCCAGAAAGTTTTTTTCAAAGTTTTTTTTGGGGTATGGGGGTGCCGCGAGAGGTGCGGTAAGAGCCGCAAGAGCTCGCCCCGTACATACCCCGTACATGCGATCGGATCGCGTTAGGGGCGATCCTAGGGCTATCAGGATCGAATCTAGGTTTTGGTTTATGGCGTTTTGGTTTGTTTCGCTAGCGAAAGTGCTAGGGGTGCCAGTTTTTTGTCTCATTTTGAGACTGGACGAC
>WLWG01000246.1_pt1 | contig 59128 bp, 63 predicted proteins | sample 6712871 | NCBI WGS metagenome assembly WLWG01 (sample SAMN12718693, study PRJNA515312) | sponge metagenome | isolation source: marine sponge | host: Mycale hentscheli | place: New Zealand: South Island, Marlborough, Capsize Point | collected 2003-05-01 | reverse complement strand
CTCTTAAGAAATTAATTCTTGGGTTTGATGTATTTCTTTTGTTATCAAACATTGCCCAACTTGATGTTCCACTTGTTTTTTTCGTCATAACAAACGCAGGTTCAAATCCTGTATTTATAATTGGCCCTGATGCAGAACCATTACCTGTATATGAGCCAAATTTAGAATATTCAGATTTTTCAGCAAAGAGATAAGTTATGTAATCTTCTCCACTATTATTTCCCTGCGAACCACTGTCATTACTTACAGAAAAAACTGTAGAGGTTGGAGCAGTTTGGTTAAAAGCATACGCAGCATTATTTGCTGAATTAAAAGCGTCAGTATTAAATAAATAACCCATTGACAACCCTGCTCCACTATGATAAACAAACCAATCACCGGTGCTGCTAAGATTTTTTCTAATCATCATATTAGGAGTGGCGTTTAAACCGTGTCCAAGTGTAGCTGTTGCTCCAGTTCCTGTGTTTTTAACTATTGAAAATCCTGCTTTTGAATTTACTTGCACTGTGCTTGTGCTACTTCCATCTGTATTACTACTTGTAGTCCCTGCGTTTGCTTTCCAACACCACGCTACATAGGTCTCTCCACTGTTATTAATTCCATTATAATTACCCATAGTAAACCCATCAGCATCAAAAGAGGTAACAGCAGTTGCTTCGTTGAACTGTGCATTTGTTAGATTGGAATATATTTGATTAGTGCTTCCTCTTGTAGAATCTTGAATATAGTGATTTTCAGTTCCATCACGCCTTTTAATCCAAACCCAGTCAGGCTTAAATCCAACTCCTGTAATTGACTGGGTACTACTATTACCATTATATAAAACCGTATTAAAGTTCTCGCTTGGTATTGGGGGTATTTCCTCTGATTGTAAATCTCTCCATGCTCCTCCATCCCAAAACTCTACTAAGTTAGTAGTCGTGTTATATCTCCACTCACCTGTACTTGGACTTGTCGGTCTCTGCGCAGTAGTTCCACTAGGCAACTTTAAAGCAGTGTTTAAGCTTTCTAAGTTAAATAAATCCGGTGATGTAATTTTTGTTGTTGCCATAATTTATGCTGTTAAAAACGCCATATATATATAAGAGTTTCCGTTTCCGTTTACTTGTCCTTGTCCTGCCCCACTACCGCTTAATGAAAATCCATCTGAATCAAATGTTATATTAACCCCACTTTCGCTATATTCTTGAGCAGTCGAATTAGGCGCTAAAATATTTGTACCCCCTCTTACCGAATCTAATATTACCCAATTATCTGTTGCGTCTGTTATTTTTATCATTAAAAAATTAGGACTAAATCCTAATCCTGTTATAGACTGACCTGTATTTCCATTTCCAGTATATGAGCCGATTTTAGAATACCCTGCTACGGAAGCAAAACAATAAGCGATTTGGTCTGTGGATAGACCAGAATTATTAAAAGTAAACACTGAAGTTGTAGGGCTTGTGCTATCAAACCTGGTTGTGCTTGATGAACCGCCAGTTGAGTTTACAACTAATTTATTTCCATTTCCAAGAGGTTCTACATACACCTGCCAATCGCCAGTTCCACTTGTGCTTTTAGCGATAATGAGCTCTGGTGTAATTCCTAGCCCATGACCTATTGTTGAAGCTGAACCAGTTCCGCTCCACTGAACAATACTAAAGCCTGCTTCAGCGTATGGTTGAACTGTACTAGTAACGCTTCCATCAGTATTACTACTTGTCGTTCCTCCATTTGCTTTCCAACACCATGCTACATAATTAGAGCCACTATCATTAATTTCATTGTCGCTTCCTATAGTAAACCCATCTGAATCAAAAGCATTTAACCTTTGAGCGCTTCCAAAATTGTTTGCAGCATTATTGTTTGTTGTTAAAAAATTTCTAACTCCTCTTGAAGAATCATATAGGTTATGATTTTCAACAGCGGTATCTCTTTGTTTTATCCAAACCCAATCAGGCTGGAATCCTAGACCTGTTATGCTATTTGATGAACCATTACCAGCATATAAAACAGTTTTAAAAGCTAAAGGAGGTGGTGGTGGAACATTGTTTATTTTTTTCCAAGCCGCCCCATTGTAATATTCTTCACAAGAAGCTGAACCTTCTGAAGCTTCATTCGTATTGTTTCTAATCATACCAGCAACATCTGTAGCAGGTCTGTTAGTATTAGTACCTGTAGGGATTTTTAAACCTAATTCTGAATGTAAGTTTGTGTATATTAAATTGTTTTGTCCTCCCATGTAACCATGAACTTTACAAGCATAACTAACCACATCAAAATTTCCACTTACCGTTATGGTAACATCTCCAGAATAATATGTATACGTGTTGCCGTCAGGCCCTGTTTGAGAACCTTCGTTCACTGCTCCTGTATAAGATATTAAAGAAGTTTTGCCATTGTTAAGAATAGCTATAGGGTGACTTGATGAAACACTGCTTAAAACAAAAGTTCCATTTACCACACCATACAGACCATAAGCACCATTAAAGTTATATTGATTGCCTCCACCAGCATTTAAATAACTAACTGTGTTTGTTGCCGCTAATGAAAAGTCAGGCAATCCACCTCTTAAATCTACTAGTTCCCCGCTTACTTTTGTTGTTGCCATATTATTCTTTTTCTATCCAGTTTACAGTTTCTTCATCCCAAATATACGACTTTCCATCATTTGGATAATCTACAGGAGCTCCCCAATCCGAATATATAGTAGTGCCGTCTTGAAAAACTTCAGGACTTATATCTTTATCTACTATAATCCAGCTTGAATAAGGCTTATGTGAAGGTGGTTTTGAAGTAGACCACTCTTGCTCTCCTTCACACCAATAATCTTTACCTTCTACTTTTTCTACTGGAGCTGTCCATCCTGTCTCTGTACTCCATGACCAGCTAGGGTAAGGAGCTTCTGAGTTATAAGGCTGGGATAAATATAAATAATCTACCCACTCACCAGTATCTTCTTTCCACCAGTATTCTCCCTCTGGTCTTTCTACAGGACATTCCCATATACAAGACTCTTCATTTAAAGTCCAAGACTCATAAGGCTGTGGTGCATAAAACGCATCTCTTACAGGGTCGTAAGTATAACCTGTCCCTGCATAATTTTTTCTAAACGGTGTGCCTCCGTTTTGGTGAACACCGCCTATTGTATTGTAGGAAGTTCTTTTGCATAGTCCGCCTTTTCCATAATACCCTTCCCAGTAAACCGTGTTGTCTATAACCTCTGGTGGCAGCGCATGAAGCTCTTCAATCTTTACTTGTATCTCAGCCTCTATGGCTGTAACCTCTTCTTGTGTTTTACCTGTTCTACTATCTTCTAAATCTTTTATCTCCTGCTCAATCGTTTCATCTCTTGCAGATTTCTCATACGTTTCAGGCACTCCAGTAATTACTCCAGTTACTACGCAAAGACAGTTGTCTATTTCTTGGTACTTTGCATCTATCTCTATTTGCTTAGCTTCAATCGCAGCTGTATCTGGTTCTTCAATAGAAGTAAGATTACTCATCTCACTCCATAATACTTCAAGCTCTTCTCTTAGAGTTTCTGTTGTGTGGTCGTTATTTAAAAATGCGTAATGTGCCATATTAACTAAAACTTATTGTATCTGTTCCCGCTGTGAAACTGGTTACTTTATCACTACCATCCGTAGCTGTTGAACTTGTTAGACCTCCTCCTACTGATATAGTGTATGTGTTGGGATATCTAATGATTACTATTCCGCTACCTCCAGAACCTCCGGTTCTAACAGGCACGGTGTAATTAGTCCCTCCTCCACCTCCTCCAGTGTTTGTTGAGCCAGAATTTCCATTAGCATTATATTTACCTGCACCTCCACCTCCTGTTCCACCTGAAGTTGGTGATACTCCAGAAGCTCCTGATGCACCTCCACCTCCTCCGTAAGATACTGCAGCTCCTGTTATACTTACTGATACACCCACTCCTCCTGCCGTTGAAGCTGAAGACGTAGCGTTCGTAGAAGCAGCTCCCGCTCCTCCACCACCAGCAGCACCTCCACCTCCTCCACCATCTCCATCTCCATTACCACCTCCAAAACCTTGATTAGCTGTTCCAGCAGCACCAATTCGTCTTGAGTCACCAGGGTTTGTTCCTGCTCCTCCACCACCAGAACCACCTACTGCAGCCTCTGCATAAGCTCGGTTTGCAGCCCTACCTCCTGCAATTGAAGTAATTGAGCCTAGCACTGAGTCATTTCCACTATTTGATTCCGCCTGTGATACTCCCGCACCACCCGCTCCAACAGTCACTGTGTATGAAGTGCTTAAAGCAACACCAAATTTAGATTCATTTGACGCACCACCTCCCGATGTACTACCAAAAGATGTACGAAATCCACCAGCTCCTCCACCACCACTATTAACTGCACCAGCTCCTCCACCTCCAGCGACTACTAAAAAGTCTGCTTCAAAATCCACGCTAGGTGATGCCGCTCCTTCAGAGAATCTCTTCCAGTCTGCGTTGTCTTTGTATTCGAGTCTGCTGTCTGTTGTATTTAAACGTAGGTCTCCAGCAACTCCTGTTGGTCTTTGAGCCGAAGTTCCCTTAGCCCACACTAGTCCTCCAGTGTTACCACTCATGTCAATTACGTTTGTAGTTACTTTGTTTGTTGCCATGAGCTAAACGTTATTGTGTTATTACTACTTCTATTCCATTTGCTGCGGTTGTCGGTGGCGCAGTTGTAAATGTTAATGTTGTTCCTGAAACTGCATAGTTTGCCGTTCCACTTGAATCTTTGGAGTTTTGATATACACCGCTAATAAATATATTCAGATTGGCAGCTGCCGTTGGCGTTACTGATAATGTAAATCCTGTTGTTGAGTTGTTTCCTGTAAACTGGTCTTTAACAACTGTAGTACCTGCGGCAGAAGCAAATGTTATTTCTTGAGCTCCAGTTCTAGTTAAAGTAATTCCTGTACCTGCAGTAAACTGTACAACAGAATTATCAGTGCCTGAACCTGAAGTTAAATTTAAATCTACATTACTTCCATCAGCAGTAGCATTCAAATCATAAGTGTCTGATGCTGGAACAGTCGCAGCAAATGATATCTCGTTAGCACTGACTCTGGTTAAAGTCATGTTCGCTCCTTGTGTCAGAGTAATCGCATCATTCGTACCATCACTACCTGCTAGGTTAATATTTTTAGTTCCTGCTGGGACATCTACTGTATAAGTTGTACCAGATAGCAAGGATTTTGCTACTTGTATATTGTCAGTTCCTTTATACCCAACGAAATAATCTATATCTGCTAGAGAAGAACCTGTGGTAAATTGTGAAAATTTTACTGCCATTTTATTTTATTTTATTCTGTTATTAAGTCATTACTGTTTAATTCTGAAACCATTTGAATTGAAAGTTCAGTTATAATATCTTCACTTCCAAACGGAGCTTGCCCCGCTTCTCTTTGTCCAATCCAATTCCCTATAGCAATAAATGACGGCATATTACCAGAGAGCTATTATGTTATCAGCACTTGTTCCTGTCGCAAAAACTTTAACTACATTCACTGGGAAAAAAGTTCCTGTGTTTACTCCTTGAAAAGTAATCTCATCACCACCTGCTGTTGTTACTTTTAAATTTCCGGCTGTACCAATATACAACACCGCACCTTCTTGATTACCATCGTACAACTGATAAGCTTCTGCATTTGCCATAATATCCTCAGTCACATTTAGCGTGGTTGTGTTCTCTATACTAAGCACGGTTGTCTGAGTGCCATCTGTAGTATTAACTACAATCATACCAGTTTGAACTGATTGGGCTGTAAAGTTTGCGTTGCTATCAATTAACTGCTTTGTTGCTGCAGAAGTAGTCGTTCCGCTTGGACCTGCTATCCCTATGTTTGGAATGTCTGTATTGTCAGACTTGTTTACATTCCATGCTCTGTATCCTTGTAATTTTTGGTATGCCATAATTTATTTTTTATAAGGGAACATTCTGTTGAGACCATCTCGTCTTTCGCTGCACCCGCAATCTTTATTTAATTTTTCTGCTACTATATCTACAGCTTTTTTAATGCCTGTAAACTTAGTAAACTTTTCTATATCATCTCCCAGACCTCTGGACTTCATTTTATACATATACATTTTTCTTTTTTGCAATCTTTCATCTTAAATGATATTGCAAAGATAATCTTATTCCAATTACATTTAAAATTATGTGTTAGGCCTCCCCACCATCTAGCGATAGCGTGAGAAGTTTTTATAAGCCATGCTCCTAGTTTTTTCATAGTATTAATTTTTACAACCAAAATTGTTTGCGAAGTTAGCCATTGCTACCACAGATTTAGAATACTTGTCTGTATTCTTCATAACTGCAGAAGCACCAGCACATGTAGACTTACCAGGCATGTTTTTTTTTACCCAGTCGCCAAACTTTCCTTCATTCTTTTCTTTAATTTCAGGAAACGCATTTTTTTTAGTTCTACCTTTTGTAGCCATTACTTCATGTTTGAATCAGCAGAATATGGGTGTTCTCCGTAATACTTGTACATTCCTTTAGACTCATTTCTTCTGTCTTTTAAAGATTGTTTTTTCTTACCGTTACGAGCAGCGATTGCTTCGTCATCTCTTGAATTGTATCCTTGTTTTTTCATAATATAAAATTTTTATTAATACAAAGATAGTAATATTTTTATAGTCTATTTTGCGGACTTAGCGCCTCTACAATTCCAGCGCTTTCTGGATAAGTTATTTGGAGTGTTTGGGTCGTTTTGCTTTTTCTTGCTCAAACGTCTTTTAATGCCTAGACTTCTAGCGCAGTAGCTATCTCCCTTTGAGGTGCCAGGTCTAACTCTAGGACCTCCTCCTCTTGCGTTTCCTGCTTGACCGTAGCTTATTCGTCTTCCGTCAGACGTTACTTGTACTTTAGCTTTGCCCGCTCTTGGTTTGGCCATGTTATTTCTTTTTAGGCTTTCGATGTGTATATCCTTTACTTTTCAAGGATAAATGCTGTTTCATGGTTGTAGCCATTTTAGCTACTCCTGTTTTGCTAAACATCTGGTGTGGTTTAAATTTTTTAGTAGCCATTATTTTTTTGGCAAAGTTTTAATTTTTCCGTTTTCTGTTCTAGCATACCTGTTCTTAGCGTTCTCCATACTAGGAATTAACGTACCGCAATATTTTCCTTTGCCATACTCCCAGCAAACTTTCTTACCTCTTTTCATTTTTGTCTTCATTAGTATCCTGATGTGTTTTGTTTTTCCATACCGTAGTTTGGATTGTTTTTTATTTTACCCTTCATTAATTTTGCAAATTCATAAGCTTGCGCTTTACCTGGTGCGTTGTAAGGAAACTCTTTCATTCCTCCTGGATATATTACTGTTGGCATAATTTATTTATTTAATTGTTATTAATTTCCCATTGTAAATTTAGGTTTGTCTGGTGGAACCATAGTTCCAGTACTTTTATAATAAGGCATACCTGTTGGGCCTGTACTCATCATTTTACTAATTCTTTCAGCTTGATAATTTTTAAATGCTACAGTGTCATAAACTGTTCCCATTCTTGGCGACTTGCTTTTAATAAAATCTTTTTGCGTTTTTCGTTTAGGCTCACGTTTTCTTTGTTGCATAATATTCTTATTTTTACAAAGATAAGAAATCTAATCTAATGAAATTAAAAGTAAATGATTGTCTAAAATACTGGAGAGTAATCCGCTACTTTATTAAATCAAAGTACGGACTTACAACCTCTGACCTTGACATGTTGCTGTTTTTATACAGCGAAGATATATTCTCAAAAGAAAAGTTTGATGAGTTCGATAGTTTGCTTTCTTGGAATGAAGCTAGGTTCGACCGGTTGCTGCGTGATGGATGGATAGAGGTGTTTCGTAAACGAAGAAAAAAACACAAGACTTTGTATGGAGTTACGTTTAAAGCCCAGCGTGTGATTAGTTCTGTTTACAAAAAACTCTCTGGTGAAGAAATACCAACCTCTTTAAATAACAACCCTATTTTTGCGAAGAACGTTAAGTACTCAGACAAAGCGTATCGCAAAATGATACTAGAGATGAATCATCTTAGACGACAACAACAACGTCTTTCTCCTGAATAATTGTGAAAGGTTTATTATTAATTAACATAGTGAACCCAGCCCTTTTGTCGTAGTAGATGGTATCGTGAGATTTTATAACATTTACATCAGTACCCTCTATAACTACAATTCCTTTTTTGTATCTTAGTTGGTTGGTGTCCTCAGAGCTTAGTAGCAATCCAGACTGAGTTTTTATTTCTTCTTCTATGGGTTGTATAATTATATTTTTGCCGATTGGTTTCATGTTTTTATTTTAAGATGCTACTGTTAAAAAAAGTATTAACAGAAAAAAAAGTATTAGATAATCTAGTATGTCTTCTAAAAAGTTTTTCATTTGTTGTTTTTATAATCTAGAACAAATCCTATCGCCACTAAAACATTCATCCCGATTGAGGATGCTATCTCCACTAGGTCATGAAACGAATGAATCGATAGATGTATGTGTCCCACAATCCAAAACGGTATGGCTAAGTTCTGGCTTATCCAGATAAGAGTGAACTTAAGAAGTCTCACTAGCCTCTATTGTTCTTGCCATTGTAACTATGGCGTTCGTAGAAAGTATAGTCACTGCCACGGACACCGCATTTTGAAGCGCCTGCTTGGTAACTTTCAGTGGGTCTATTATTCCCATCTCAATTAAATCTCCTTCCTCTCCAGTCTTCACGTCAAGCCCTATGTTCTTCTCGTTATATACTCTATCGTTTTCTATCCCTGCGTTCTCTTGAATTTGTTTTAGGGGTTCTAATAGCGCCCCCCCCAAAATCGCCTTAGCGATTTTTTTATCGGAATTTTTATCACCCTGCAATGACAACCCTTCTTGATACAAAGCGAGTCCTGCTCCAGGGAGTATGCCTTCCTCGAGAGCCGAGCGCACTGCGCATACCGCATCGTCAACCCTATCGAAAAGTTCTTTCTGTTCTAGGTCCGTGTTTCCACCAACGTATATAACACCAACGCCTCCTGTGAGCGAAGCGATACGTGATAGTATAAATTCCTTATCTACTTTTGCCTGTGTAATTTTGTGTGCATCCCATAGCTGGTCTACTCTTTCTTTGATTGCTGTCTTGTCCACATGGTCATTGTCTTTCAAAACTATAGTCGAGTCCTTGCCAACGATTACTCTTTGTGCGTGACCTAAGTCCTCGAAGTTTATAATGCTCAGGTCATCACCGGTCTTCTCTGAAAAATATGTAGCACCAACTGACAGTGCGATGTCGCCCATCAGTTCATGTTGCTTATAGCCAAAGGAGGGTGGAATTATGGCGCAAAGCTTCAAGCTGTTCTTCATGACATTCGCCGCTAGGGTGTTTATCACGTTTTGTGAACACGGGGCTACAATTAATAATTTCTTCCCCTGGTTTATTATTGGTTTCAGTATGCTCTCTATGGCCAGTATGTTGCTAATCTCTGCATCAGATACTAGCACATGTACATCCTCGAGTATACACTCATCTTTTTTATGGTTGTTTATAAATAGTGGTGATGAATATCCCCTGTCTATTTTTAATCCATTGGTTGTCTCGAAGCTTGTCTCAGCCCCCTGGGATTTCTCAACCGTTACTATCCCATTTTTGCCTACACTGTTATAGGTGTCGGCTATTATTTTCCCTACCCCCTTGTCATTGTTCGATGAAATAGTCGCCACATCCAGCAGTTTTTGTTTGCTGACCTTGCGAGTTTTCTTTTTTAGATTGTCCACCACATTGTTTGTAAGTGAGACCATATCACGAAGGACCTGTGTTTTATTATCCTGCTCCCCTATAAGCTCCATACCCTTAGTCACTATGGCTTCTGTCAGCACTATAGCCGTAGTTGTTCCGTCCCCTGCATTAGCCGCAGTCTTTGACGCTGCCTCTCTTAGCATCTGAACAGCTAGATTTTCCACTGGGTCTAATAGTTGTATGGACTTAGCTACAGTAACCCCATCCTTAGTCACGGTTATGCCGTGGGTATGATTAGGCGACTCTATAAGAACTGTGTTCCCCATAGGCCCAAGCGTAGACTTGACGGCTCTAGCCATTTTAGATATTCCACTGATAAGTTTGTTTTGTGCTTTCTCACTAAAGTGTAAGTCTTTTGGTGAGTACCCCCCTGATGTATTCATTTGATTTAATTTGATTTATTCAAATATATAAAAAACAATTTAAACCGTCCATGTCGTATGTCGACTTTCTCCCTCTACTTACTCTATATAAAATTACTTTTTATTTTCTTTCTCTTATATACGACCCCTTCTATTTTCGACATTTCGACATAAAAAAAAATAAAGTATTAATAACCAGTTAGTTAGTCCATGTCGAAGTTGTTTTTTTTCGACATGCGTATGTCGAAGTTCGACATAAATGACTCTTTTTAGCTGTTTTTAGAAATAAAAAAAAAGGTCACCCTACAAAAGGTAACCTCTTTAACACAATTAAAACTAACTAATATGAACTATCAATCCATAAATCGTTCAAGAGTTTTAGCTCTTTGAATGCCTTCTGATATTTCCTGTATGTTTTTTTGACGCTTAACTTCTTGTCTCATTTTAGAAACTTTTTCTATCCCCATCATTGAGTTAGGTCTGCCATTTATTAGTCTTCCGTCCTTGACGTATAGACCATCTACAAAATCACTTATTTTATTTTCCATGTTTAATATTTTATTATCATACTTATGAGTCCTAGAAAAATCGTAACCTCTGAAAAATTATGTTCCTCATCTGATGCGTAATATTGCCATCCAATTGCGAAACCTATTCTAATACGATTGTGTATCTCTATATCCCACAGCATATGCAAAGGTAATAAATTTTTTGAGATGTTTAGAACCAACGGGTTCTATAGCATCACACGCAGCATACCCCCAAACCAAAAGTCATTTTTATTTTTTGACCAATTTTTTTTTCATTTTTATTGTCCAGATTTTTTTGGCTTTTTCTCCTGCCAACCCTTGCTACCACTGGACTTTCTGGCAAAATATCCAAGGAAATCCTAGGGAAGTTCGTTTGTCCAACAAACACGCACCTTCCCGTTAATCCATGATAAGAAATAAAACTCAGATAACAAAGAGAAAGAAAGCTATGTTGATAACTTTTTGATTACCAGTGAGAATGCGACCTCGCTACTCATTCATAAAACTCTATTATAATATTATTAGGATATTACAAAAAAATAGCTTTATCTTTACAAAATCAAGTTTGATACTACTTCATAAAAAGTATTGGGTGGAAAGGAAACCACTCTCCTGCCAAGAGCGACACGACAGGCACAAGCAAATTAAGGGTCACTCGGACATCACAGGCAAAAATTCTCAATCTAAGATAACTAGCTGAGTAGCTAGTCTGATGATTCCTAAAGGATGAAATCTGAGATTATAAATAACAAACACAAAAATTATGATAAATTACACAAGAAGAGAAATGTTAAATATTGCTTACGACAGGAGTCGTTTCAATGGAACAGACAAAGAAAGTCCAATCCAAAAAGAAGTAGCTAGAAGGGATTTACTTAAATATAAATCCAACAAACAACTCAATACAATAGAGTTATATTTATCCAAATCACAAGTCGCAAAACTTCATTATGCTCACACAGGACTGGCACACAAATTTGAAGATAAAAATGCTCTTTGGGATTGGTTCTGCGAGTTAGCAGGTGTTGACCATTATTCAGAGTTAGGTGAGAAGGTTAGAAACTTCTCAAAGTATCACCTTGCGATAGGGATATTTACACTAAAGCCTGATTTAAATATTGCAGGTATAGAGTAACACTGGACTACGCCAGTATAAACAGGCATTAAGCGTAGAGCGTTCCAATGTTGTGAAACATCGGAGGTTGTTTAATTAAAACTAAAAATATGAACAAATCAAATATTTACGATAAGATTAATAACCAAGTCCTAGAGGGCTTAGAAAAAGAGGGCTTGAACTGGTTCAGACCATGGAAGTCTGGACAGGGTAACCAACCGATGAACTACTCAACTGGGAAGTTCTACAGGGGCTTTAATATCTTCATGCTCAACTTCGAGATGGTCGATAAGCAGTATGAGTATAACCAGTGGATGACTTACAAACAGGCTCAAGCCAAAGGTGGTCAAGTCAAGACTGGCTCAAAGTCTACTGATATTTACTTTTACAAAGTATCATACCAGCACAAAGTAACTGGTGAGTTTTCAGATACTCCAACTGGCAACGCTAAAGACTGGAGACAGACCTTCGCAATGAGATACTTCAAAGTATTTAACATCGCTCAAACTGAAGGCATAGAACCACTACCAGTGGAGGAGTTTGAACCAACCCAAGACCAGTCTGATGAGATGGCTCAGAGTCTAACAGATACTTATCTGAACAGGGAGAACATTAGTTTCAGTCCTTTCGGAGATAGTGCATTCTATAGCCCATCCAGAGACCACATTGAGATGCCACCACTGGAGAACTTCTGTGACTCAGACTCATACTACAAAACTTTATTTCATGAGATGGCTCACTCAACAGGTCACAAGGACAGACTCAAAAGAGCCACTCTAATGGATGTTTCTCACTGGGGTGACAATACATACTCCAAAGAAGAGTTAGTCGCTGAGATATCAGCTATGTATCTTGTAGGGCTATTAGGGCTAGAGCCACAGGACTCGACTTTCAATTCTCAAGCATACATCAAAGGATGGTGCAGACATCTGAAGGATAAGTCAAGAGAGTGTGTAAATGCGATGCAACAAGCTACCAAGGTAGTGGAGTTCATCCAAGGATAGCATGGTGCTTGGGGAGGTTCGACTCCTCCCTTATCCACGACTTAAATGTCAACAATTAATAGTAACTAAATAAACAAATTATGATACAAGTAAAACAATTGCATCGAGTGATGCCAGAACAGGTCGAGAAAATTCTTGACTATTTAACTAAGCATAGCAAGGGTGAAGACTCATTCCAATTGCTAGATGATAGTGACCAAAATGATGTCATTTCTATGCTATGTGATAACCCATCAGAATGGATGGATAAAATAAATAAATTATGAATTATATAAATACTAAAAGCAATCATAGGTATTGTTATACAGGAATTGAAACCATCGACCAGCATTGGTGTGATGAGGAAATTAAAAGACTTTTGAAAGAGTATAAACTCTCTGATAAGTCTGGGCATTACTGGATAAGTAAAAGAGCTACAAAGAGTTTTTATGAGAGCCAGAAAAATGATAAAGAAAATGAGGCATTCACTAGAATGTTCCCATACTTTTAATATTAACTAAATAAATAAATCATGAAAAACGATTTTAAACATAAAATTAACTGCTTAAAATTTCCTATTGGAAAAAGGTTTGACCTCTCAATTTCTGATGTTGGCAGGGGTACTGATTCTTTCAAAGAAGCGTTAATCTGGGATGCTGATAAAGATGGCTTTCTGGATGACTTCAATGAAGGATGCTTGGGTGTAAATGCTTTGCACGAAGTTATTCTCAAAGCAGTCAAACACTGCAACAACATTCTCATGGATGAGATGATTGAAGAGGGTGATGAAAGGTTCATCACATTAGACTAGCTTGGAGCAGGGGAGGGTTCGACTCCCTCCTTAGTCTCAATGTTTTCAGGGCTTTAGGAATTGTCAAATATTCTTTGTAGCTTTACAAACATTATACAAACATTTTACTAACTAATATTAAAAATTATGAATAAATTTAATTACTCCGAGCATATCAAACTCGGTAGGGATTCCAGAAAAGACTGGGAACAAAAATTGTTGCATGAGCAAACTGCAAAGCAACAACCAGTTCTAAGTGCTATTAAAGACTTAGAAACTGAGAAGAAGAAAATTGAAAGAAACCATGATGATTCATTCAGAACATTGGTGGAGGTCTATCAATGCAAAATCACTAACATGGATACCAGAGGTATTAATCAATGTGAGGTTTACGATTTAGAAAGGCTAAGAAGTTACCAAGATAAAATAATATTCAAAGTAACTTCAACTGCATCGGATTGGTGGGCACTCATTCAGGTATCCAGAGAGTCTGGTAAAAATACATTTAAACATCAGACTATCGAGCTAAAATATGACCCTGCTTGTTTTGATACTATGCTTGATGTAAAAGCATTTCAAAAGCAAATTCAGGACATAGATTTTCAAGTGTTTATGGATGATATAAATAATAGCATCAAAGACTATAGTGAAAGAGCATCCATCTTAGGCACTCAAGCAAACGCTTTAATAAATAAGATTGGGCGTGAGCAGACTAAAGATAGAAGACAAATCATGTCTTATTTAATCTCAGAGCTTTCTACCAATGGACTCAAGAGACCATCTGGTGGCAGAGGCATTAGAGGTAGTAGAAGGTTCATTGTCACCGAAAGACAGAATGGTGAAGATGGATACTATGTGCCTTGGCACATTAAACTTCTTGACAAGTGGAGATTTGATGGAGAGCCAAGTTGGGATGACACTGCTGAACTCGAGTGTGAGGTGACCTTCAGAAAAACATTGTATGATATGGAATACAATGATGTCGGCTATCAAAGTCAGTCAGGTAAAGTCAAGATTGATGCATACAAACTCTATAAGTGGGTCAGGGATTTATTCATCTATCAATTAGCAATCTATAGTACATCTAGGGATTATGGTGATGACTACTACAACAGAGCCATAGAGGAGTTGAAAAGAACTCCTTATCTGGATACCTCTACACCTCATGAAGAGGGTCATTACAGCTTGTTTCAGAACAAAAAGGATAGAGCAGTAAGGGACTCATTCGGAGAGTGGGTCAAAGTGCCTAAGAAGGGTCTTAAAATAGATGAAGCTGGAAAGATTACCAAGGTAGTCGAGGCATAGGGATGCATGGTGCGAGGGCAGTTCGATTCTGCCCATCCCACAAAGATTTGGAATTGTCATTTCAGTTCCATACCTTTACAAATGTTTAACAAATAAATTACTAATGCAACTATCAAGTAAACAGATTATAAAAATGCTAAAGCAGATTGACAACGAGGCTATCGATGTCGGTCTTCACTCTACCTGTCCTGTAACCGACAAGAAGGTAGGACTGGGTGTTAAGTTAATTAACAACCCTGTGAGAACTGGTCAACGACCAGTGGATAATTTATATGCCATGCAGAACTTTGCAATGCAAGAGATGTTAAAAGCTATAACTAAAAAACCTAACTGATATGATAACTGAAATTAAACAAATCATTGAAACCATTGAAAGTCCTCATCCAACAAAGGATGAAAACCACATGGATTACATTCCAGATTCAGAGATGTTACAAAATGTTCTTAAAGATTTAAAAGCATTAGTCTCTGAACCTAAGATAGCACTAATATGGAGTGCTACTGACCTTAGAATTCAAGGATGGATATGCTCTGATGAACAGGCTCAAGAAGTTCTTGACCTGGTTGAAGAAACAAATGATTGTGAGTATGGAGTTTCATGGGCAACAATTGAAAATGCTTGTGAATCATTAGACCTTGAGCACGAAGACCATAAGTTTTAAATTAATTTGTCCCCCAATATACGAAGCCGATTATGATTGGTAGTGAGGGGGACATTTTTTTTACCTTTGACTTGCACAAGTCAATTCTTTGTATTATCTTTGTCACATGAAATTAACCTGTAGAAAATGTCAGAGCCAGAACTTAGAAGTTCTTCACGATGATTATCATGGTGAGTACACAAGTCTGACTTACATTTGTACAGATTGTAACACAAAACAAACTAACTATCATGATGCAATTTTTAACTTCTTCAATCCCATTCCTCCGAAGATATCGCAGGAAAAGGTTACATAAAGATTATGTATATAAGAATATGCTTCAGTTAAGAAACGAAGCAGTGAGATTACTTATCTCTGTCAGCTCTGGTGATGACATCCAGAAGGTCAGAGACTCAAGACAAAAACCTTATGTGATTTGTAGAATCTCTCAAGGTGATTTACATCTACTAAAGGAAGCTAAGAAAAAATATTCTTTAGCCTCTAAGTATAAACGAAGACTACAACTTCTAAACTTTTAATTATGCCACAAGAAAAAACATTCGATGAATTAAGGATTGATGCTATTGTAAAAGTAGTAGCAAGTTCAATCCAAGACTTTAACCAAATTGATTTATCTGTCTTATCTTACAAAGAGATGGAGACTTTTAATAAAGCAATGAATAAACTTAAAGAAATACAATGAAAGAATTTATTTACCAAAAGATTTTAAAAAACATCTGCTCTCATTTGAGAGTGGAGAGTTCTGATTTGTTTGTTAAGTCAAAGGAGACAGGAGTAGTCGATGCAAGACAACTCCTGTACTACCTTTGCTATACTGACAAGAACATGGGACTCACAGAGATAAGTAAGTACACGAGCAACCAAGGATTCCATGAAGACCAAGCAAACATATCAAGGTCGATTGAATCGTTTACAAAAAAAATGGAGTCAGACAAAGACCTCCAGAAGATTGTAGAAAAAATTAAAAGAGTTGAAGTGTAAAGACTTGCAAGAGGTGTTCGACCAAGCCACAAAGATACAAGGGTGTATCAATCTGGATGGGAATGGATACCAAGCTTGTATCTATCTGGGAGTTAAGATTTCCAGAGATGACCTAACCAAGAAGGTAAAGATATATGACCCTCAGAAAAGCATCAACTATTATGTTGAGGTTGACAAGGACATCTATCAGTTGTTTCTTTCAAAAGGTTGGAAGGATGCAGTCATTGAGATTACATTAGAGAAGTATAAGCAAAGGCTTGACAGAGTCAAAGAAAGCATCTCTAAAGAAATGAATGCCAATCAAAGTCCTAAGAGACTAAGAACTCTCAAAGAAATGCGAGAGCAAATATTAAAGAAGTATTATAAATTAACACAAAAATAACTAATGAAAAATCTATATAAATCTCTGGCTAAGTTCCAGAAAGAAGTAAAGAACATACCTAAAAGTTCTAAAGGGTATGGATATGATTATGCAAAACTAGAAGACATAATCAGAATTGTCACACCGACATTAAATAAGAATGGGCTTGTACTAATTCAGTCTATTGATACTGATGAGCATTCAAGGTTGCCATCTGTCAAGACCATACTAGCACACATGGATACAGGGGAAAGTATTGAGAGCAATACTCCAATCTCAGAGGTCAAGCTAGGTTCAATGAACTCTTATCAAAGTCTCGGCTCTGGTATAACATACATGAGAAGATATTCTATTGCTGGTATCTTAGGTATCGCACCTGATGATGATATCGATGCGAGTAAAGAACTGGTAAGAGAAACTATTGAGACAAAAAAACCAGAGCTACCATTGATGACTGACTCAAATTACCAGTCAATTAAAAAGAGATGTTTAGCTCAATGGAAAAATGAAAAGTCATGGGCAGAAATAAGGTTAATGGTAAGTGGCGAGTTCACTCTAGTAGATGAGCAAATAAATAAACTTCAAAATGAAATTACCAATGCAAAAAGATAAGATAATAGAGAAGTTAAAAGATGACAAGCATTACTATGGGGAGTTCGGTAACAAGTATTTATCAAACTCAGATTTAAAGTGTCTTAGTGATGAGAGCTCTGCTAAAGAGTTTCGTTCACCTAAAAAGTATACGATTGCTGAGATGATTAATCTTGAGAAAGGGAAATACTTCCATCAGCTTATGCTTGAACCAAGCAAAGCTAAGGACTTTCCGATTGCAAGTTATGTAACAAGGAATGCTACAGGTTACAAAAACTATATCAGCGACAGGAACATCGACCTCGCTTTAAAAGAATCTGAGGCACAAGAGATAAAAGATTTAGTAGACTGGGTCTTAGACCCTAAGTCTGAGTATGGTTCTGATATTGTCAGGACTTTACTTAAGAATCCGATTGCACTTAAAGAGCAACCAGCAATAGCTGAGATACATGGTCACATGTTTAAAGGTAAGGCAGACCTTATTACTTTAGATATAGATGGTCAGTATGTCATTATAGATTTAAAAACCACTGCAAAGAAAACAGGTGACATAAACTTTTGGACTATGAGAGATTATAATTATCATACCCAATGCTATCTGTATAAAGAACTCTTTGGTATGGACTTCAAGTTTATTTTCTTTGGAAAGAAACCTAAGGTTCATTGGAGTGGTGATATCTATTATGATATAGAAGAGATAGCTCCATCAGAAGATACCATTGAAAAAGGTAAGATGGAAGTTATGAAGGCACTAGCAAACTACGATAAGTTTTTTGGAGAAGGTGCAACACATGATGTGCGAAAGTCGTACACAAGAAGAGTAATTTAATTTATATATATATGAGTGATTTCAAACACAAAGCTGGTAGTGGTACTATGTTTCCTAACAAGTATAAGGAGAAAGAGAACCAACCAGACCACAAAGGTACGATGACTGACCTTGCTGGTAAAGAGTGGGAGATGGCAGGGTGGAGTGGAACTACCCAAGCTGGTGACCCTAAGATATCTATTAAGATTAGTGAAGTCTATGTCCCACCAAAAAAGGATGGCGATAAGGCAGAAGAGTTTTAGTAGTGTAGTGAATTTAATTTATAACAGGAGCGAGGAGAGTTTTTCTTTTTCATATTAATTAGTCTTTCCTCCTCCTTTTTTTAACATACAAACAAACAAATTGAAAAGAGAAGTAACCATATTTAAAAACATACTAGAGACTGACACTCCATTTCACAGAGATGTAATGTTTATACTAGATAGGATAAAGGAAGGGAAGAATAGTGAGCTAGTCAAAAAGATTAGAACTGAAAAAAATAAATCAGCAAGGAATGAGCTGAAGAAAAAACTACCATCGATTTGTTTCTCAGGAGTATTCAATAAGAGAATGGACTCAGCACTGGTTGAGCATAGTGGACTCATCTGTTTAGACTTCGATGGCTATGAAAAGAAAAAAGAATTGGCAGAGGACAGACTTAAGTTTGAGAAAAACAAATTCGTTTTCTCTGTCTTTGTCTCACCATCTGGCAAAGGTCTAAAGGTTTTAGTTAAGATACCACAAGACCCAGAGAACCACAAGAAGTATTTTAATGCACTTAAAAAACATTTTGGTTCATCTTACTTTGATTCAACATCAAAGAATATCTCAAGGGTTTGTTACGAAAGCTTTGATAAACAATTATATGTAAATGAAAAATCAGAACTATGGGAAAGACTCGAAGAAGAAGAGTACCAAGAAAAGCATTTAGCACAAGGACAACCTTTGTTAAAAATTACAAACGAAAGCAAGATAGTAGAGATACTTCTAAAGTGGTGGACAACAAAGTATCCCATGACAGAAGGTCAGAGGAATCATAATGTGTATGTCATAGCTCAGGCTATGAATGAGTTTGGAATCAATAGGTCTACTGCCTCTATTATTTGCAATAACTATGCAACAATATCATTTCCATCAAGGGAAATAGAAACTACAATCAGCTCTGCATATAGCAAGACTAACTTATTCAACACTAAATACTATGAGAACACTGAGATAATTGACAATGTTAAACAAAGACTCAAGAGAGGAGAGCCTAAGAGTGAGGTCAAGAAAGACCTTCAGAACACTGAGATACCAGACACAACTATAGATGCAGTAATTAAGAAGGCAGAAGAGGGGAAGGATGAGGAGTTCTGGAGTAAATCTGAGAAAGGTGTAATAAAGATAGTGCCTCTATACTTTAAAAGATTTCTTGAAGACAATGGGTTTTATAAGTATGCTCCAGAGGGAAGCAAGAGTTTCGTGTTTGTCAGAGTAACTAACAATCTTATTGACCACACTACAGAAAAAGAAATGAAAGACTTTGTTCTGGATTACTTATATCAGATAGAGGATGTATCAATATATAATTACTTCGCAGAGCAGACTAGGTTTTTTAAAGAAGAGTTCTTGACTCTTATCAACACCATTGATGTTTACTTTATAGAGGATACCAAGCATACATCTTATTTATATTTTCAGAATTGTGCAGTTGAAATAAAAAAGAATAGTGTTACTGCTATAGATTATGTAGACCTTGATGGCTATGTCTGGAAGGACAGGGTGATAGCAAGAGTCTTTAGAGAGTGTCTGATAACTGGGTGCGACTATAAAACATTTATAAATAATGTGTGCAATCAGTCAGAGGCTAGAACTAAATCTATGGAGTCAACTATTGGATTCATGATGCATGGTCATAAGAATCTTTCTTATTGTCCTGCAGTTATACTTAATGATGAGGTCATCTCTGATAATCCAGAGGGTGGAACAGGCAAGGGAATCTTTATGAATGCTCTGAGCCACATGAAAAAGCTGGTGACTATTGATGGTAAAGCATTTGCATTTGAGAAATCATTTGCCTATCAGTTAGTTTCTGTAGATACACAGATACTATGCTTTGATGATGTCAAGAAGTATTTTAATTTCGAGAGACTCTTCAGCGTGGTGACAGAAGGTCTGACATTGGAAAAGAAAAACAAGGATGCTATCAAGATACCATTTAGCAAGAGTCCTAAGATAGCCATCACAACAAACTATGCAATCAAAGGAACAGGTAATTCTTTTCAGAGAAGGAAGTGGGAGCTTGAGTTGTATCAGCACTATACGAAATCATATACACCACAGGATGAGTTCGGTAAATTATTCTTTGGTGACTGGGATGATGATGAGTGGTGCGTGTTCGACAACTATATGATTGAATGTCTCCAGCTATATCTCAGCGAGGGTCTAGTCGAGAGTGAGTTTGTAAATTTAAAAATCAGACAACTCTCAGCCTCAACTTCACATGACTTCATAGAGTGGTGTGGATTGCTAAATGGTCAGGTGGAAAATGATAAGCTAGGTGTTGGGTTACAAATAAATAAAAACGAAATGTATTTTGATTTCATTAATGAGTACCCAGACTATGGTCCAAAATCTAAGATGACCATAAGTAGACAAAAGTTTTATAAATGGCTGAACTCTTTTGCAGAATACAAAACAGGACTACCACCAATTGAAGGAAGAGATTTAACTGGAAGATGGTTACAATTGAAAGAACCAGAAGAAGAAGCACCCTTCTAAAGCCTTGCTACGAAAGGGATTAGGAATTGTAAATCTTTTGTCGTATCTTTGTATTGTCGTTAGTTCGGCAAAATTATGTTTAACAAACAAATTGTAATATGAAAACAATTGAATACTTAAAATCTTATGGAGGTAGAGAAAAATACTTTCAGAGAGTTAAGGATTTACGAGCAGGTGACTGTGTCGTAAGAGCTTGTGCTCATGCTACAGGGTTAGAGTATTTTCAAGTAATGAAAAGATTATTTGAAATAGGTCTTGAAATGAAAATGATGCCTAACGATGAGAGAGTCTATGAAGTCTTTCTAGTCGAAAATGGATTTTCACAAAGACAATCACCGTTGAAAATAAATGGAAACAAAAGATTCAAAGTGAATCAGTTTCCTGTCGATGATTCAAAGGTGTATGTTATTCACACTTCAAAGCATCTAACCTGTATTGACCAAGGACTTCACAAAGACTCATGGAATTGTGGGCCTTGGGCAGCTCAAAGTTATTTTGTAAAATAATGGTAGAGTTTAGAAATTATCAAATACAGATAATTGAGAAAGCAAAGGGTGTGCTTCAGGCACACCGCTTTGTTTATCTTTCTATGGAGGTAAGAACAGGCAAGACTCTGACTGCTCTGGGAGTGGCAGAGAAACTAGGCATACAGAACCTTCTGTTTGTTACCAAGAAGAAAGCAATCAGCTCTATCGAAGCTGACTACAAGAAGCTAATGCCAAGCTATCAGATTACCGTAATCAATTACGAGAGTCTACATAAGGTAGAGGGTGTGTTTGACTTTGTGGTTTTAGATGAAGCTCATACGCTGGGTGCATATCCAAAGCCAAGCAAGAGAACTAAGCTTGTGAAACAAATCATACTAAGGCAGAACCCTTTTGTTGTTCTGATGTCAGGGACTCCGACTCCAGAATCATTCAGTCAGATTTACCATCAGGTGTATGCATGTGCTAAGAATCCTTTCAGCCAGTACAAGACCTTCTATAAGTTTGCCAAGGAGTATGTCAATGTAACTCAACAGATGTTTCACTCCATGCCTTCTAACAACTACGATGATGGGAAGCCAGAGATACTAGACAGGATGAAACCATACATGATTAGTTACACTCAGAAGGAGGCAGGGTTTAAATCTAAGATACAAGAGCACGTTCTCAAAGTTCAAATGAGTGAGCTCACTTATAAGTTCGTAAAAGAAATGAGGGAGCATGGGTTGATAGAAGGAAAGAAAACAAAGGAGGTTATACTAGGAGACACAGGAGTAAAGAGAATGTCTAAGATACATCAGCTTTTCTCTGGAACTGTAAAGTTAGAGAATGGAAAGAGGATGATAACCGACCTATCAAAAGCTAAGTTTATACGCACTCAATTTAAAAATCAGAAGATAGGTGTATTCTATAAGTTTAAAGCTGAGTACGAGGCTTTAAAACAGGTCTATGGAGATGCTCTGACAGACAACCTGAAAGAGTTTGATACAACAACCAAAAGTATAGCTCTTCAGATAGCTAGTGGAAGAGAAGGGATTAGTTTAAAAAAGGCTGACTGCCTAGTGTATTACAACATAGATTTCTCAGCTCTGAGTTACTGGCAATCACGTGACAGGATGACAACCAAGGACTCAACTGCCAGTGATGTGTACTGGATATTTGCTGAGAAGGGAATCGAAACTAAGATTTACAAAACGGTGACCAAGAAAAAAGATTACACATTAAAACATTTTGAAAAAGATTTACTAAGTTTATAAATATGAAAGAACAAAAATTAATTGAGATGATGAACAAGTTAGACAAGCTTGATAACATTATGAAAGAAGTCATCAACGAGATGATGAAGATAAGAAGCCTATCAGTTGGAACTCTTGAAGCTCTGAAAAGAATGAAAGGTTATGACAAAGCCATCGAACAATTAAAAGCAGATGCCGAGAAAGAAAAAGAGAAGGCAAAGGAAGAAAATAAATAACTAACTTTATAATATGACGGAGCAACAGATTCAGACAAAGAAAATTAAAGAGTTGGAAGCTGATGGTTACTTTGTTTTAAAGTTAATAAAGACTAACAAGAATGGTATACCAGATGTTCTTGCATTGCACCCAGAGTATGGGATTGAGTTCTACGAAATCAAAACCAAAAAAGGTAGAGTGTCAAAGCTTCAGGAGTACCGTCTGAAAGAATTGAGACAATATGGATTTACCGCAGAGATTTACAGGGGATGAGCACTACTATGAAATGGAGGAAACATTTCTGGAGGACTTAGAATCTTTACCTTCTCTTTATAGTGCAGGAATTATAATGCAACTAGACAGGCTAGCTGAAGACATGTATGAAAGAAACAGAATGTCTGTGCCTACTAAAAGATTTGGCGTACTAGCTGGAGTTGTTCCACTAGAAGAACCACTTTTTTTCAGCGTTGAATATCTCAATAGTAAAAGTATGCACCCTCTTTTCTATAAATTTCATATTATAAACAGTGATGACTACTTAGATTACATTAACTTAAATAAAACTATCAAGCATGAACAGGACTAGACAAGTCAAGGAATTAGAAACAATAAAACAATACGTCAATACAGCTTTAAAAATAGATATTTCAGATGGCAGGCGACAACGTTCTTATGTATATGGAAGAGCTTTATACTTCCAACTCTCTAAAGATTTTACTACACACTCCCTATCTGACATAGGTTCAGTGGTAAATAAAGACCATGCAAGCGTGCTTCATGGTTTAAAATTATTTAAAAACTTTCGTGCTTGGGATGAGACTTATCTTCTGCAATTGTATCATGAAATTAGACTTACTTTGAAGAGTCAATTTAAATTTGCAAACAATTTATTAGCTAAAAATGAGGAGGATAAGTTTCAATTTTTACTTAATCATTACATAAACTTGAAACAAAAATATTATAATTTAAAAAGAAGTAAAGAAAAAATTTCATAACTTAGAATTAGAAGTGAATTTTAAATAATGAATATTACATCGCTAGATAAGAAGCGTCTTCAGAACATTAACTTTATTATGTCTGATATTCACGACTCAGTTAATCAGATTTACGAAACTTTAGTAGACCAAGAGTACGAGGAAACTCGCAAGACCATCATGATTCTTAATAGTAAATTAAAAACTATTAATGAATCTATCAACGATGAGCTCTGATGAATTACAAATCCCTTATTGAATTTATAATTGCAGTTATATTAAATGCATTGCTGTTATACTCTATCTTCTCACTCCTCTTCTAGCTCTACGCTGTGTAAGTCTTCTGCGAGTATTGGTTCTGGGGTGTAACCTGTTAGGAAGAGAATCTGGGTCAGATGTTTCTTTCTCAAACTCCTTAGCCATCTCAGGCTTATTAGTATACATCCATCTACGTTGTGCTTTACTTTTGAATGGCATAATTAATCGAATATTTCATCTAAATTAAAATCAAAATCATTATCAGTATCAAAATCAAAATCATAAAAATCAGAACTATTTTTTTTACCTGAAAACTTTTTTCTTTTTTTTACTTTTTTCTTCGAGCTGCCTTTTATTTGATAGTCTGAATAATTTATTAATCTTAAAATATCTTCATTAAAGTTTTTTGTTTCTCCATTAAATACTTTTTCTAAATTTTCAAAATATCTTTTAGAGGTGCTAAACGGTAACCCTGTTCCATCCATTAACTTAAACAATGCTTTTTGTTCTGCTTCAGCTCTTTTAATTGGGTCTTTAGTTCTGCTGGCTCTCTGATACATGTATAGAGGAGTTAATATTGTTTCAAAAATTGGTAACGAAGGAAAGTTTCCTGCATATGGTTTGTCAGCAAACACATCTGAAACTGTTTGAAGTATATCTCCAAACAAAAACAACCCGTTTAAATTTCCTAAAACAGCAGCACGCATTAAATCAAACTTATCTTCATCATCATAATCAGTTAAAAACCCTGGGAATCCTAAGGATACGTATTGAAACATAACGGGCATAAAGAAGTGATACATAGCATAAAGTCTTAGGTTTTGCCATACTGTACCTTTTCCAGCATTCACATCTCCTGCAGCTATTTTTCTATACAAGTTTCTTGTTGCTATAATTTCTTTTCTTAAATATTGTTTTGGTGTGGTAAGAAACATATTAAAAGCACGGACAAATGGGTCGTTGTTTTGATAAAAATCTTTGTCTTGTAAATCCTGAGACTGCTGAGTTCTTTTAGTATCCTTCTCAAATTTTATGATTGCATAATCAATAGCCTCTTGTTCGCTAGCATTAGGATTGTCTTTTTTAAATTGTGCTTTGTAGTATGAGTAGTTAGCCATACCTCCAATTAAAATAGCACTTCTATCCCCCATTTTAATTAAATACATCGCTACATTAATAACTTCATTACTAATGTTTTTACCACGAGTAGGTAAAAAATCTGTATACGCTTCAGGATTATACGCCTCTAAAGTTTTTGTTATTTTTTTAGCACCTCTGTCTTGCAGATAAATTGAATTTTCACTCATCTCTTTCCACAACTTTAGCATTTGTGTTTTATTTTTAAATGAATATTTTAACCAATTTCTAAAACCAATGTCAGCAGAATATGTTGGTATAGATGTTAACTGTTTAATGGCGATAGAAGGATTTAATCCTAATCTTGATACTAAAAACATTGTGTTCATTGTATTAACAAAAGAACCAGACAAACTTGTTGCTTGCGAAACACCTCTTGTTGCAAACTTTTCAAGCATAGCTTTTATATATGTATTTATTTCTTCACCGTAGATATCTGCTATTGCTGATTTTATATATTCATTTTGAAATATTTTATCTACGTTTCTAACATGCTCAGCATAGGCAGCAAAATACTCCATGTCTCTGGTATAGTTATACATATTATCCACCATGTTTGTTATCTTAATTACATTTGTATTACTCACCTTTTCTTTAGTGTAATTAGATGTAATGGCTGTATTAAAAGATTTTCTATCAGACAATAAATTTACGCCTGGGTTTTCTATGTTCTCACCCTGTCTTCTTAATGGACCTGAATAAAATCTATTGTATGGTATATTTGTTCTATATATTTTTTTATACACTTGATTATAATATGGATATACCGAAGGATAATAAACTTCAATTTGCCAATTCATAAAGGCCTCCACTCTAGGGTCTAATTCTTTTTCCATCTGTTGCATGGTTTCATCATAGTTCGGACCAAACATTTTTTCAAAAGTTGGATGTATTGCAGGGTCTTTATATTGACCAACATAATAAGCCATTTGATGTTGAGATAATTGAACTGATTTTGCAAGTAATACATCACTTAATATTTTTTGATTCTCAAGAGTATTGTTTTCTTCTACAGCTTTCCTTGCCTTGTTAACAGCATTAATGTCATAATAAAAAGTATTAGTTTCTTGTTGAAATTTTCTATAAAGTGTTTTCCATTTTTTCCCGTAGTAAAGTTCTAATGTAGATTCTAACAAAGCATCAAAACTTAACATTCTTCCTTTATATTTACGAGAAGATGCATCAAATCCATTAGTAACATATTCTTGCAACCATCCACCAAACAACTCACCACTAGATTTAGATATCCTGTCCATTAAACCATCCAAAGCTTCTGCTGTACCAAACAACTTATTGTCTATCTTTTGAATTAAATTATCTATAAATAATCTAATTTGTTTTTTTGCGTATTTTTCCTTTTTTAAGTTTTCTCTTGTATTCTGCCTGTCTTCTAATTGTTGTTTGTAATTAGGGTCTGTCATATCTATAGACCTTCCAGTAATTTCTTTATAAGCTTTAGCAAAATTAAACCTATATGTTTTTTTATCTTCAGCTATCTGCGCTTTTAAAGCTGCTGACCCCCCTTTTATAATCACGTCTAGTCCCTCCAAAGCAAGAGCTAAGTCCTGAGTTCTTGAAACATCATCGTCAAAAGAATTAATAGCACTGTTATAATTTAAAGCAATTTCAATGTCGTTTATTTCATCTATCATTTCTTGTGTCAAATCCTCTTTGCTTTCTAGTTCAGATAGCTTTTTGGCTAAAAATAAGTTTTGTTTTTTAACATTGTCGACTGAACTTTTATCATTTAATAAAAAAGATTTAATTCTTTTAATTCTATCAGCAGCAACTACATCAACTCCTTTTCCTTTTTTTACCCCTGCTACGTTTGTGGTAAACTTTCTGTTTAATATTTTCTTAATTTCCTTTAATAATATCTCATTATTTTTTGCCACAGTTATATCTAAAACATCCTGCATCAAATTATTTAAGTTGTTTTGAGTGGTTTTAGGATTAACAGCCTGTATTTTTCTTATTAAATTTAATGTCTCAGATTTAGAAAAATCAACTTTAGGAAGATTTCTACGCATAAAATTAATTAATGCTTGCTGCAGTTTCTTTACATCTTTAACTCCTTTAGTTTGTTGACTTAAAGCAAACATAGCATTCCTAAGCTGGAACACAATGTTCTCTGATGGTTTAACCTCTAATACTTTTTGTAAGTCACTTAATATTTTTGCTTGCAATGAAGACATTTTAGTACCATCTGCTAGCTTTTTGTACGCAGGAGTCTCTTGAAATTCTTCAAAAACCTTATCGACTATTTCTGTGTCAGTTAATGGCTCTGCTAACTTTTTGTTTTTTCTTTTTAAATCTTGATAAGTTTTCTCCACATCTAAGAATAAATCTAAACCAGCGTTAGCCCCTCCTTCAATGTTCCTAAAACTCTCGGGTAGAACTCCAAGTAATATTGAATCTATTTTAAATAATCTTTTTATTTTTGCTACAGTTAGCTTTTCTTTTCTGTTTAAAAAATCAAAAATTTCTGAATCAGGTATCCCTAGTCCTCTAGCCTCATCAACTTTTTGTAAATAATATGAATCATTTCTTAAATTTTTAGGAACTCTATCTTTTGCAAAAACTTTTTGTTGTTTACCTTGTGGTGGTGGTTTATAATATGGTCCACCGTTTACTGGATACAATCTCATTCCACCCCCCCTTCCATATTCATCATATCTAGCTCTTTTCACTACATACCCTAATGGCTTTGCCATTCTTGATAAATCATACTCGTTAGAAATAGCTGGAATAAATCCATTTGAAGGATTCATATTAAACATCTCAGCAAGTTTTTGAATATCAGATTTACCGCTTGGAGATTTTTGTTGACTACCTTTAGGATTTTTAATTGTAGCAACCTTAGGAATAGAACCTGAGCTACTAGCTACATTAGATTGTTTAAATGATTCTTCCCCAACATCTTCTTTAACTGAAACCGTTGTACCTGCTATATTATATTTAGTGTATGTGTCTGTTACATCTGAAGATTGATAAAATAAATCAGGTTGATATATACCTTCTATATTTGCTTTTATAGTGTATGCGAATGAAGGGTGGTAATCTACGTCACCTACATTAGGTTTAGTTATTTCTAAATTTTTGTTATCAAACTGTATTACACTAATTAAATCAAAACTATTAGAGCCTACGTTTAATGGGTCTTGAAATTTCTTGACAAAATCTATTTTGTTATTAACTTTTAAAGCGTCTTTGTATTTAGCATTACCAGAATATCTATCGTTAAATAATTTTCTTAATTCAGGTGAGTAATTATTTTTAATGTCTAGCAATTCTACAAGCTCTTTTGGATTATCTTTAAAAGAATTAAAGTTTTTTATGTTTAAGTTAGAGTTTTTATTAAAAACATTTAAAGCTTTTTTACCATCAATACTAGTTAATGCACTATTAAAAAGAGTTATTAACTCTTCATTAGTTAGTATATTGTTATCTAAAGCGGCATAAGTTAATTGTTCAAATATGTTTTGTTGGAATTGCCATGATTTTTCTAAAGTTCCTACATGAGGTGCAAACAAATTTACATCTCCTTGCTCAACATTTCTTTTAAATGTTTCAGCATTAACATCAGTATTAAATGCAGCTAAATTAGAAAAGTCACCAATGTTAAAACCTTGTTTTTCCATCATTAAAGGCACATAGCTTTTACCTCCATACAAATCTAGCACGATACCAGGTGCAATTTCTGTTGGACCAGCACTTGTAAAATCATACATGTTGGTTACAAACTTTTGATTTTTAAAATCTTGTAAACTTTTATCAGTTATCAATGAGGAGAAAGACCTTGTATCTGTTTTAACACTTGGCGCTTTCTGTTGTTTTCCTGATGTAGGAAAAGTAAAAGTACCAACTTGACCCCCTTCACCTTGCTCTTGCTCTTTATCTAAGTCTGACTGCTCTTCAATAATTTCCACATCTGCTTCTGTTATTTCTTCACCAGTTGCAATTTTACCTGCTAATGTGTTTAATAAATCTATAACATCTGCGTCTTCTTTAGAAAATTCACTACCAAAATTAAAACCTAAAGCTTTAGCTAAGTCTTGTAAAAATTTAATTATAATATTTTTTTGAGGCTTATCTAATTTAGTATACTCTTCATTAGACATTATTCCTAATAATTCTGATAATCTTTCTTCATTTTTAAAATCAGGTGTACCATCATAATCAGCAATAAATTTTTCTATACGTTTAGCAAGTTCGCTGTTTTTTGGTAGCGATTTTAAAACAGAGTTCATCATTTTTGTAGCTAACTTTCCAGCTTCAGGAGATGCACCAAGCAAATTAAATATAACTGCATGGAACAATTCATGCCCAACAGTTTTCATGTTAGCTTTATCTAAGTTTACATGAATAGTGTTTTCGTTCTCACTAAAATATCCTGCGCCAGCTGGAGCATATTTTTCAAACTCTGAATTAGATTCATGAACAATTATTTTTGTATCAGGCAATAGCTTGCTAATAGAATTAGCTCCTTTAATTGCCATGTCTTTAATTTTATTTCGTGTCTTAATCTGAAATTCATTTAACCCTTGTGTTTGGTTTTGCAAATTTAAAACCAAATTAGGCGCTAAAGATTCAACTGCTTCAGGTAAAGTTTTACTAAAGAAAACTTCAAGTGCACTCATTTTAGTTTCTGGTTCTGGTTCTAAAAATATTTCATCTAAACTTTCTTCTGATTTAGTAGTAGTTTTTCCCTGCCTAATATTTTCTAACCCAACTTTTACTTGTTGTAATTCTTCATTCTCAGTTTTTGTTAAGCTTTCATTTTTTCTATCTAGTACATCTTCTAATTTTTTTTCTTTAACTAATAAATTCATAGCTTCAAGAAACTGACTCATAGATAAATCTTGAGTAGGTATACTGTTGGCTAAACCTATTGCTAGTTGATAATCATTAGCTATTTGTTTTTTTTGTTGTTCAGTAATTTTCCCTAATTCTAAATCTATTTTTAATTTATTTTCTAAAGCTTCTTGGCTAATTTCAGGATTATCTTTTATAGCCATAAATATTCTGGCTTGAATTTCAGATAATTCATTGAAGCTATTGGTACTGTACGCAGCAGAAACTGATGATGGCACACTTAATATGAAACCTCCGACAGCTTCTTGCGCTCCTGAATATAACATGTTACCAAGAAGTTCAGTTCCTGACTCTGGCGTTTCAAAAAAATCTTTTTCTTTTAAATCATTATAAACTTGCTTAACAAATGTTTCTGAAAATTCTTGTAAAAATCCTGTTTCAAATTCAGCTGCAGCACCACTTCCTACAAACAAACCAGCTCTAGCTGCTCTCCCCGCAAATGTTTTTCCAGATATTTCTTTTAAAACTATTTCTCTAAAAGTTCGTGTTGATGCTCCTTTAGGAGTTTTATCTAATGCTTTTAAAAGAAGTCCTTGTAATATTCCTTTTTGAGCTAATATGTTTCTAAACCCAAAGTTTTCTAAAAGCGCTGACGGCCAAGCAACAAAAGCTTTTAATATAGCTTTTTCGTTTTCACTAATGTCTTTAAAATCTGGATTGTTAGCTATTTCTTCATCAATAAAACTAGAAGTTAAAGTAACTAAATTTGCTACTCGTTGAAAATTACCCGCCTTACTAATAAGAGAGCCTGCTTTACCAGTTGGTGTTAGTAATGCTGGTAACGATTCAGCTAATCCATAGATTGCTCCTCCCCAAAATGATGATTTTTTTAAATCTTCATACTGCTCAGAAACAGATTTATTAGACCAGTTTTCTAAAACATCTGTTCTTATTAAATCACTTATTTCACCTGATTGTTTTAATCCGTCATCCTTTATCTTAGCGTCTATAACATCAATCATTGACATGGTCTCTTCTTCGGTAGTACCTATACCAAATTGACTTTTTGAAACAGTTCTTGTTTTGTCAGAATCTTTATCTAATAACTCTCTTAATTCTTCTATTGTTAATGATTCTTGATTGGCAGGTAAGTTGTATCCATACTCCTTAGCATACCTAAGTAATTCTTTTTTATATACCTCAGGACCAATTGAAAATTCAAAAGGTAAAACATTCATCACAAACTCTGGAACTGATTGAGCAGATTCTGAGCTCATCCTAGTGTAACCAGATAATATTTGCTTAATCCCCAGTCTCCCCAATGAACCCTGTTTCTCTTTCATTAAAAAATATTGAGCTGTGGCTTTATTAAGTAAAGCTTCTCGATTTGTAAAAGCTTCAGATGCTTTTTCTAAATTAAGTCTTGTTTTATTATGCTCATCAATACGATTTTGTAATTCATTTATTTTTTCTATATTATTAATCTTCTGCTCATCACTCATCATCTTAATAGCCTCTACTTCTCTGTTTAAAATCTCTTCATTTTTTAAATAAGTATTATAACCTTCTTCTAACACAGCATATTCATCAACAAATTCTTTTTGTGTTTGCTTATAATCTTTATCGTTTTGAAATTTAATCTTATCTTTTTTATAACCATAAAGTTTTCTACGTAAACTAAAACTTTCTTCTTGATTTTCTTTAATGAAATTTTTTAATTCTTCTGTTCTTTCTTCTATGTTTTCAAAATTTCCTAAAGGTATTTTTTCTGACTTACCACTTTCTGTAGTTACTTTAATTTTCTTTCCTAGAGCGTCAGCCTCTTCAAAGTAAATTCCTTTATCATTAAATAAATAATTTAATTCTGGAACAATATAAGACTCTCCCCTACTTAATAGCTCTGGTGTAATTGCATCTAAAGACTTGTCGGACTCTTCACCTTGAGTAATTACCACTTCATCCAACTGCGTAGTTGGAATTTTATTTTGTGATACTTCATCTAATTTTTTAATAATTTGTGATTGTGTTGGCGACATTATGCCTTCATCAAACAAAGCTTCAACTGCTTCTTCTTTTGTAGCAGTAACTTCAGTAGGTTTGGTTTCTAAATCTTCAGTTTTTTTTATGAGTGCTTCTAAACGTTTTTTTAAATTTTCAAGTTTACCCTGCGAAGGCATATCTTTAACCTTTCTTTCTTGGAACTTAAAAGGTTTTCCATCGGGCAAAGTACCTGTACGAGTGACATAATCATCTTTGTCAAGGTCTTCAAAAGGAGTGTTCAAGTATTCTTCACGTTCCTTTTCTATTTGTTTTTCTACATCATTTATTTGAAAAACTAAAGTGTCTACTGTTTGACCAAACTCATCTTTTAATGGGAAGTCATCATCTTCATCAAACGGCTCTGATAAATCCAAGCCACCATCTTCCGACTCTAAATCCGTAGGCTTGCCGTTGACTTTTTTTTTTAAACCATACGTTGATTCAAACTCATCTAAAGACTCCACATTATATCTAGGAGAAATTATTTCATTATAAAAACGTTTACGTTTTTTATCATCACCTAAATAAGATGTAAACTCTTCTAATGTTCCCACATTAAATTCATTCTCTAAATCATTAAAAAGTAACTCAATTGCTTCTTCGTTCATAATTATTGTGGTAATTCTTTTTTATCTCCTAATTTTATATATTCTAGCTTTTCTGGGAAAACTAATGTATACATTAATTGTTTTTGGTTCATAGACAACCTACCTCTTAAATCTCTTTTGGCTCTAGCCAAATCTCTAGCTGTTGGTTCTAATGTACCAAATTCATAAATAGTTTCATTACCTATTGTTAAAACTATTTGATTAGGTGTTGAGTCACCTTCATTAATTACATCTGTTTCAACTCCAAATATTTGACCGCTGAATAAATCTTTTACTTTATTTAAATCATACTCCTCTTCAGGCTTAACTCCTGTTAGTTCATTTAAAAATTCATTGTCATACCAAGTCCTTGCTTCCGTTGCAACTTCAAAAGCTCTTTTTGCCTGTGCAGCATCTGCTCTATCTTTTCTTTCTGAGTCTGTTATATCTTCAGGCAAGTCTTCAATCTCTATACCTTCTGTTACTTGTTCAAATAATTCTTTATTCATTCCTGGCACAGCGCTTAAAACTAAGTCTATGTATGCTTGAGGAACTTTTTGACCGTTTTTATTTAATATTTCCATAACATCAACTATGCTATTAAAACTTTTATATGGGTCAAGTTTAGTTTTTGTAGGTTCAAGCTTTTCTACCTCTGTATAGTCTGAAGCAAATTTTAAATCCTCTTTAAAATTATCAATTATTATTTTACGGTCTGCATCACTCACATGATATGTGCCTGATAAATCTTGATAAAAAATACCTGGATTTTCTGCCTGTAATTTTTTTAACTTTTCTTTATCTAGTATGCCTCCGACTAAATATCCACCTGGTAATTTTGCGTAATCGTAATTTATAACCTTACCATCTTTTGTAATTACATTAGCTGTAGCGTACCCCATCAATTGATTTATTTGAGCTAAGCCAGCGTTAGCTGCGTTAGTTAATGCTGCGTCAGCTTCTGGTCCTGTAAAAGCACCTATCGTCTGAGAACCATCTTTAAGTGTTATGTCTTGTATACCTGCTTGTTTTAAAGCGCTACTTACTAAGCTTGGAGTATCAGTAGGTCCACTCATTTTCATGTTAACATCATTAAAGAATTGATTAATTAACATTGCTTCAGCTTCACCATCTTCATTAACCTTTATTAGACTTGGCTGTTTTGTTTCAGGGTCTAATACCAAAGTTACATTTCCTAAATCTGCAAAAGATTGTAACTGACTTAACCTGTACAAGTCTTGCTTACCTAAAAGTCCTGCTTCTTTTTTTTCTTCTAAATCATTTATTAAAGCTGTATAGCCAGTTAAAGAATCAACCATCATCTTTCCACCAGAATTTAAGTTTGCCATTTGAATATCATGGGTACGCTTATCTATTCTTCTATTTGCAAAGTCAGATTGTATTTGAGCTGCATCAGTACTATACATACTAGAGGCTTCTCCTAAAAATGCGTTAAACTTTGCGTTGTAGCTGCTAGGCATTGTAGCCATAAGCTCTGCAAAATCTCTATTAGATTTAGCGACTGACTCTTTGTCGTCACCTTTTTTCTTTTCATAAGCTCTTAAATCAGTACCAACTTTCTTGGTTATCTCAGACATGTCTATTCCTAGCGCATCTCCTGGTCTTAATCTTTCGTATCCGTAATATGACATAAATTAATATTGTTTTCGTCCAGTTAAAGAATATGTAAATGCTTCAGGGTCTAAAGGGTTGAACCCTGATTGAGTAGAAATTAAAGGTGTTGGCGCAGTAAACTCTATAGGTTTAAAATTAATAGTGTTGTTTAAATTATTAGTAGCTTGATTTGAAAGTGATTGAAACCCTTTGTTTTGTTCAGCTCTTAATTCGTTGGCTTTAAATTCATCTGTACTTCTAAGCCTGTCTAACTGTCTGTTAGCCTTTCTATCCGCTCTATTTGCTATCCCTTCTGGTGTTGATTCAAAAAGTCCAGACGTTGCTAAACTAGTTAACCCTTCTACACCTTGCTGAATACCTTGCTGCGTATTGTATTGAGCCATTAATGCTGCGTCTTGAGCAGCTGCCTGAGCTCCTGTTGCTTCACCTAAATCTACACTAGCTCTAGCTGTACCTAATCTTGCATCTTCTTGCGCTACCAACCTCTCTAGCTGTGACATTTCTTGCGACATTGATGCACGCTGTTGTGCTAGTGCGCCTTGCTGTGCTTGTAAAACTCTACCTGCTGTAGCTGCTGCACCTCTTTGGTCTCCCTCAACCCCAGCTTGTATTGCTGAAGCAGCTGCTTGATTCAATGCTTCTCTTTCTAATTCGTAAGGTTCTTTAGCTATTGACAATCCCTCCATATAGTTAACTTCGAGTTCTTGTTTAGCTTGTGCCAGCGCTTTTGCTGCTTGACGTTGAGCTTCTTTCTCCCTATCTCTTGCTTTACCTGCTTGTAGAAAACTAAATACTGAACCCCCAATCTGAGCACCTGCTGCTACTAGAGGAATAATTAAAGGTACTGCCATAATAATTTTTTATACTTACAAAGATACTAATTTTACGGATAGCTTTTCATTACTTCGCTCTCTACTGCAAAGAGTTCCGTAGCCTGTGTATTAAAGTTAGTAATAGTAAATATACAATAATGCCCTAGTAATCCATGAGACTCTGCCTCTGAGCTTTTGATAAACATAATGTAAGGATTGTCCAATGGAAAAGGAACAGTGTCAGCAGAAGTTGTACTTACTATTAATTGATTAATGCCATTTTGTAAATCTATATTTATTTGAGTTACTATTCCTCCAAAAACAACATCAGTATATTGAGGTACTGCGTGATACACATAATCACCGACACTTATAAAGTTTCCTATAGACACTAATGGGTCAGTAGAAAAACTAAGAGTAGTTGTTCCTTGAGTTATAGCTACACTTGATGTCTTACCTATACCATTAGCAGACCTCATAGCGTATTGCCCTTTTAAAGCAGGGACTTCACCTCTTTGTCTCAGATATGCAAACCATGCTCCTTCTTTTTTTTCAAACCATCCATCCTGCATAAACCCGTTTATTTGTATGTCTGTTTCAAGGTATGACTGCCATGCATCGTTTGACTCTAAATTTAAAGTTTTAAATATTTTATTCTCTAAAGGGTTTTGATTAAACACACTTGTTATTTGTGAATGAAATTGTTGCCCGTAATAATTGTTTCTTAAAGGATTAGTATTGTGTTGATATAAATTACCTCCATTAAATGTATAAAAGAAATTATTCATTCCTATCATATACTCAGGTATATAAGAATAAAACGATGGCCATCCCTTTGAGTTTTGACTATAACTAACCGTCCACTCTGTATCTACTGGTGAAGGTATAGGGGGAACAACACTTGGTGGTGTCGGACTTGGACTTGGCGGTGTTGGCGTTGGAGGAGAAGAAGGATTACAATCCGTACTAAATCTTAAATTATTTTGTCCTAAAAAATATGCTCCATTAGTAGACAAAGGGTAGAGTGTTTGATAACTTATAGCTCCAAAATCATTATTGACATTTAAAGTTATTGTTCCTGAATAAAACGAATACGTGTTTCCATCTAAAGCAACCGCATCTCTTTCAAATTTTGTTCCAGTATAAGATATTTCATTTTCTTTTCCATTATTTAAAAAAGCTATAGGCCACTCAGATGTAACGCCTGAAATTTGATATACCCCAGTGTTAACTTCATATATTCCAAACTCACCATTAATTACATAGAAATTTGCAGTAATATCTTGAAGAGTTAATTCATTAACTGTAAGTATATTAGTAAAACCCAAACAATATTGTGCTGTTCCAGGGGGAACTGGAGGTGTCGGAGGTGGTGATGGTGGTGGAACTATAGCGGCTAGACATGTTGCGCAATCATTAAAATCTGGTTGTGGAATATCTAAGTAAGAAACACTAGTTGTGCTCATCCCATTACTCCAGCATATTGATTGATATGCAATGGTGTTTGGCCACGCAGTAAATCCTGCTGGAGCTCTAAATATTTGTTTCTGACTTGCCGCATTACAATTTTCATATTCGTAATAAACATAACCTGCAATCGGTGTTTCATCTGCGCTACCACAATTAGTGTTACATTCTAACTCTTTAGTAGTCCATTCTCCACCAGTTCCATTAGGTAGTATAGTATCCTTTGAAGGATTGTCTAAACAATATGTAGCAAAAGTGTTAACAGGTACGTCAATTTGTATTTCTTTCCCATCACAACAAGTTACTATCCATGAACAAACTGCGGTATTGCTCCCCACTGTATCAATAGGACACGAAAAACGTACTGACAGACAAGCCATATAACTATTATTTGATTACAAATTTACGAAATTAATAATTACCTATTTAATTTACTATCCACTCCTTAACAAGATTGTAAAAACCATTATCAGGGTATTTAGTTATATCGTGATTAGGAAAAGTTCTTTTATTAAATATAGGGTCTACGCTATAATGTGCGAAGTAATGTTCGTCTTGGTTAAAGTGATTAAAATTAGGTATATAAGTATTGTTTTGACCAACCATTTTAATTTTATTATTATGACAAACTATTGATAAGGCAGTCATACAACTCCACCATTTCCATGTTGACTCTTCATTAGATTCCACAATTTTTTCAGCAGTTACTATTAATTCATCTATGATTTTTTTTAAAAGGTTCACTTTTATAAAAATAGGAACAAAGCCACCATTCATATACCCCTGTTCTTGATGTTTTAAATAAGGTGCTATTTTATTATAGTTTTGTTTTTCTGTATTAGCTATAAGCATGTGCCAATCTTCGTAACCATCATAACAAATAACAGTGTTATTATCAGGTAAAATACCATTATATGGTTTTAATAAAACCATATCCATATCACATAAAACTAATGTATCATTATCATCAAAATTTTTAAGTAAGGGTTTTAAAGCAGAAACGACATTAATAACTACACATAAATCATTTTTACTATTAACGTAATTCCAAATCGGAGGACTCATGTAATAAGGTAATCCAAGTAACTCCCAATCTACTGAATTATATACATTACTATTATATGTGTTTTGATTGACAATAGCTACTAAACTATTTGGTATAGCATTTTGTCCATATGCTTTTTTTTGACAATAAGCCCAGAAATTAGCCATCCATTTATATTGTTCACTTACTATAGCGATAGGTATATATCTTATCATTAATTAATATGTTTTATTAGGTATAGGTTCTTGAATATGCTCATGTTTTAAATCAATAGTATTATGAATCAAAACTTTTGGTTCATCTTTTATTGCTATAGGAAACAATAATTGGTCTTGAACATGATAGTATTTTTCAGTATACTCTTCCATTTTTTGTTTTATAATTTTAAATCTTTGATGGGCTGTGTTGTAAACCATCATGCCTCCATAAAATAATTTTAAATCATCATAACCTTTATTTTCATTTTCTGTAATTGTTTTTATCATTTCATCTATATCATTTTTATATCTAGGAAAACTTAAAGATTTAAAAAATTCATGATATATACTTGAAGTATTTATAAAAGATAAAAAAGAATTGTTTCCAATTAATTCTATTAATTCTATTGCATGAATGTCTTGCATTTTATATTTATGGTCTATATAAATCACATACTTTGTTTCAGGAATATGATACTTTAAAAATTTAACATACTTGGATTGTCTTGTGCCTTCTCTTAAATCGTATGAGTGTGTAAATGGTAAAATGCGAACCTGCCATCCGTTTTCTGTAGCATGCTTAGTAAACTCAACATCTCTTAATGTAGTGTATATTATAGCGTTTTTAATATTTGTTTTATGTACTTTATTAAAATTTCCGGTTACACAAGTAACAACAGTATAATCATTTATTAGTGATTTGCTCATGGCTTATATACCCAATCTTTTAATTGATAATGAACATAAAAATTTCTAAAAAATTCACCACCCAACGCTTCTTTTCTACCATGCTCACACACAGCTGATTCATACAATATCATATCGCCTGGCTGCGCATACACTTTATACCATTCTCCATCGTGTCCTTGTATATCAAGAGGCCAGTCGTCAGAATATTTTTTATTTTGACAACCACATTTTAAATTTTTATCTACTATAACTATCGAAGACACATGATGTGTTGCTATTCTATCAACATGTGGAGTCAGTGTAGCACCTTTAGTGTATGACCTTATACCATAAATAAAAGATGGTGTTAAAGATTCTTTTATCCAGTCTTCATGACACTTTAATAACTGTTGATGTATTAAAGTTTTTACGGTTGGCAAATGGTCAAATGACATTATTTCAGAATTACCACCAACTATAAATTCTTTTTTTCCATCAAAATCTTCTGTTTCTTTTTTATCTTTAAGTAACTCGTATGATTCATTAATTAAATTCCAGGTTTCTTCAGGACACTTAATTAAAGTAAAACCGTTTTCTGTAAATCGAGGAAAATTATCTACGTTAGTAAATTCTTTTTTTTCTACTATTTTTTTTAAGTTTTCAGTCTCGGATGCTTTAACTATATAAGATTTATTTTGCATACCTTCTACAATTGAACTATCCTCTATTTTTTGTACTGTATTTTCTTTTTTAGAATCGTAATACATTTTTTCATCTCCAGCTCCATCCCAACTTTTTTCTCTCCACCAAGAAGTAACAACATATTTTTTACCCTCATCTACCGTTACACCTTCATGTAAATATTGTTCTTGAACTTTTCCGTCTTTTAAATTATGCCACCACAAAGCTTTGCCTGTTTCGGGTTTTATTGTTTTTTGTAGTGTTGGAAAATATGTACCACCCCCTTTATAATCTTCATTAAGATATATCATTAAAGTATGTGTTCTATTGCCAGATGCCTTACAGTGCATATCATAAGCTGGTCCACTAAAAAAATCATTATGTGGTTTAAAGTATTGACCAGGTTCGTATAGTTGTCCTTGAAGTGCTTCACCTTTAACAAGTTCCAATCCCAATGTTTCAGATATTTGTTTTTTTATTTTAGACATTACAGGAGTATTCATGTCTAAATTAGATGTGCTTGATGTTCTATGATTAGTAACATCAGTTCGGTCTGTTCCTCCTACTACTACTGATGAACGTGAATGATTTGCGTCAATCATTTTAATAAGTTCTTGACACTCCTGTGGCGTAATATAATTGTGTATTTCCTCCATTTGATTTGATTTAATTTCAAATAAAGTTAATCATAATTATTTAAAATGAAAAACTATGGACAACTTGTAGATGTACATGAAAGTGTAAATGAACTACCATTCCAATATCTATAGTAAGAACCAGTGTTATAGTATCCTGCTAAAGCCCCTCTTGTTCCTGCGCTATCCCTGTATAAGTTTGTAGCTGTACAGAAATCGGATGTGTTCATGTAAAAAGTAGTGTATCCACTACAAGTAAAACTTGGAACAGGCGAAGGACCACTCTGGACTATATACTCTAAACTAATAGACGGGAAACTAGGCGTTGGTGTAGGAGCTGGAGTCGGAGCCGGAGTCGGAGTCGGAGCCGGAGTCGGAGTCGGAGCCGGAGCCGGAGTCGGAGTCGGAGTCGGAGCCGGAATTGATGCTAAACAAATAGTACAATTATTATATATAGCTACGGGAGAATTAGAATTAATTGTACCAACACTTCCACTATACTCATAACAATGGCCATCAGCCATTTTTACTGATTGTCCTTCTGATAATATAGAAGTTGTAGCTACATTACTAAATGTTCCTACGCTTCCATCACATCTATCAATATTAAAATAATAAACAGACTGAGTAGGGACTGGGGTAGGTGTTGGCACTGGTGCAACTGGAACTGGAGCTGGCGTTGGAGCTGGAGCTGGCGTTGGAGTTGGAGTTGGTGTACATCCACCACAACTTCCTTGTACTGAAACTGTCGTTACGCTACAATCTGAAACCGTATTTACTGCTATAATTTCCCAACATTTAGTTCCATTAAATCCTGATTGACATGAACCACCAGCACCACCACTAATTTTAAGAGAAACTCCAATTGCATTTGATAAATAAGTTCCAGCTACTGTTATGTAAGCCGTTCTGCTAGCATCAGCACAATCTCTAACTTGAATGTTAGTAGTTGGTGATGGCACAGGCGTAGGCGTAGGAGGCGTAGGCGTAGATGAACAACTTAATATAGTTAAAACTTCTCCTAAAGAATTAATTAAATATTTACTATCAGTAGATTGTGGCAAATGTCCTAATGTATTTGATATACTAAAATATTCTAAACCTCCATCAAACACAGTTGTTTTAGAAGAGTTAGCATATAATATATCTCCCACCACAATTTGTGCAACTGTTGCTCTATTAGAGAACACAAAATAATCTGTTCTCGCAACACATCCATCAGCTAATGTATATCCCCCTTGAGGTAGACCATTAATAAACATTGATGGGTTTTCACAATCATAACAATTGTTGAAGCTTGTTAAAGACTCAACACTAATAAGTGATGTAGCTGTAGTTGAAACTGGGCTTGAGTAACAAATATTATTATACTCTACAAAATTAGGGAAACTAGCAGTTGTAGTAAGTTTTCTTAGTACTATAGTTGCAGAAGTTTGACATTCCGTATATGTAGCGTAATTATATTGTGGTGTTGCGCCACAAGCTGAACAACTACTATATGTAGAGTTTAATGCAACTGATGAATCATAAGAAGTTGCAGCATTATCAATTATTTCCCAACAAGTAGAGCCAGTAAACTCTGGGTTTGGTGCGCTAGCTGCGCCTGTTATTTGCATTACAATACCATTAGCTAAGGTTGGCCCGGTTATGCCTGTAACTCTTACTTTGTAAGTCGGTGTTGTTGTAAAACATTGTCTTATTTCAACATCTTGGAATGTAGCAGCTGCTGGAACTGGCGTTGGAGTAGGAGGCGCTGTACAATCTACAATTGAATCAACAACTCCAAGTCCATTAATTAATAAAGCATATCCACTATCTAGGTTTGGATAATGACTATTTACATTTGTTACACCATACCATTTAAGACCACCGTTCCAAATATTAGTCAGTCCAGAGTTTGTATATATTATATCATTTACTTGTATCGAAGCTACGTTTGCTCTTGTTGTATACATGCTATTGGTAGCTTGAAGTGGACAAGCAATACTGGAAGCACTTTGTCCATTTCCAACTGTGTTAGTCGAGAAAATTTGAGTCCCAGTTGCTGTAGGCGTAGGCGTAGGCGTAGGTGTTGGTGTTGGTGTTGGTGTTGGTGTACACGCTCCGCAATTAGCATAAAATGAAAGCCCTGCTGCATCTACTGATGAAGTAGACCCCGTTGGAGAAGGATTTTCATAACATGTTCCATTATATAAGTAAACTGGTTCAAATGTGCCTGGTGAAATCAATCTAAATATTTGTGTTGCAGTTCCGCCACACGCATTATATTCTTTGTAATCATAAGAAACTGTTGGCACTGGCGTTGGAGTAGGCGTTGGTCCTGGAGTAGGCGTTGGTCCTGGAGTAGGCGTTGTACCACAAGCGGCACAGTCAGCATAACTTACTAAACCATTTACATTTATAATAGATGTTAACCCAGTCGGTTGTGGGTTATAATAACAAATACCACTATACTCAACAGTAGGTGGAAAAGTTCCTCCTTGAACTATTCTAAATACTTCATTTGGATTTACACCATCACATGCTGTGTACACTCTATAATCATATACTGGTGCTGGCGTAGGTGTTGGTGTAGGCGTTCCACAGTTAGGACAATCATCTTCAGCAAATAATACTCCTGAAGCTTGTTGCCTTACTATTGATTGGTCTGAATACCAGCCATCAGGAGCAAAACTAGATAGCGCTGCATCTAAATATAATGCAGTAGCAGTTGAAAAACTTGCTGAGCTATAATAATATGTTCCTGTTGTTGCCATTTACAATTTTACAAAGTTAACCATTTATACTGAACATCTTGAATCTCCACATCCTGATACTTGAACTATTACTTCTCCGTTTTGCCCAGTTCCTCCAACATCATATAAAGATGCACATCCAATTGTAGTTCCAAATTGATATTGAACTTCATCTCCAACCACCACTCCAAGAGTAGTGTTGGACTTTAAATATACCGCTTGTAAGCTTACACAATCTATACCTAGGAAATAATCATACACTGGTGGTGGTGCTGGTGTCGGCGCAGGTGTTGGTGTTGGTGTCGGAGTTGGAGTAAATGTACAATTACAACATGCGTCAAATAAACTTGTAGATGAATAACAAAGTTGTTGACCAACTGAATTTCTTAAATCATATATTAAATATAATTTATTACCCAATGAAGGAAGCCCAAATTGAGCGCTATATAATGTTGGCGCTCCACTTGAATTAATAGGGGTAGCTTGCACAGAAGCAGCTAATAAAATATTAATATCCGTAGAATTATTTCCAAACAAAGCATCAGTCCTTAAATATCTAAATTCATTTTCTGTAGGGTCAAATTGGAAATTATCAAAATTTATTTTATTACTTCTCATTGTTATAACAGCACCATTTGGCGGTATAATTCCTGAACCTTGTGGGCCTTCTAACTCTCTATATTGAGAAACGATAGGGTCGCTTGGACTAGCTAAAAATGTAACTAAATCAGATTGAGTTGGAGAAACTATCGATGAGTCAGACCAACTAAATTCTGTGTGTGAAAATTGTCCAGAGTTTGCATTTGTTGTAAGCGTTACACTATAAACACTAAACAATTCTTCTTCTGGACATTTTACCGTTACTTGAATTGTATCGTTTACTATTGCATCAGACGAAACAATCATAACAACTTCAGTAGGCGTTGGATTGGGTTTTGGAAACACTAAAGTACCACTTTGATAAACAACACCAGTTGTGTATGTAACACCATCATATATAGCTTGAATAGTATAACCAGTACCCGAAACCTGTCCTTCAGTTTCAATATCTACTCCTGCTTCCGTAACTACTTGCTGTTCTGTTCCCTCGGTAACTATTAAATCTGTATTCTCAAAAGGAATTACATAATCTATTTCTACATAATACAACTTAGTAGGAGGCCCTATGTCTTCACCTATATCTACACAATACACAAATTCTTGACCAGCAACAATTGTAATGTTTTTTGTTACACCACATGCAGTACATAACTCTGTTTCTGGTTTAACAATTGTGTTTGTTGTAAAAACATATTCTTGCATATAGGGGTCATACCCACCTAATTTTTGTGTAGCCGAAGCTTCAGCAAATAAATCTCTAAACCAGCTTCTCATTCCCTCATTAGAAATTACAGTCAACACTTCATTTTGAGCTGAACTACCTGTAAGCTTTATAACAACATTTCTTTTAGCATCAGTAAAGTATTTATTCTCACCAAACGTAGCAAAACTTTCAGGGTGATTACTAATACCAAACTCTTCTATTCTTGCAATTTGCGTCCCTAATACTTCTGGAACTGAGGTTACAACTCCCCCTCCTGTAGAATCAGATAATAAATTTTTACCTGCAAGAACATAAGATATTTTATCTTCTTGTAGGGTAAGAACGTCCGTCTCTCTGGCAAATAATATTTCAACATCACCATACGTTTCTTCTAATGGTTTAAAATTAGCAAGACCTAAATTAAATTCATTAAGTCTGTTTACATTTGATTCATCGTTAAATACACCACTGTATGTAATATCAGCAAATCTATGAGCAGCCTTATATTCTTCGTTAGATGTTGTAAAAACTCTGTTTCCTAAATTAAAAGATTTACCTTTTATTGAATCTCTAATCCTATAACTTTCTACACCATTCCCAAAAGCATAACAATTTGTAAAGCCAGGATTTATTTTAGCAGGTAAGGTAGCCGTTTGATTTTGAACATTACCTAAATGAAAACCATTGCTTATATTAAAAGATTGACTGTTTTCATACCAAACGTCAGGCAAAGCATCTGCAGGTTCTGTTTCAAAAACATAAGTAGCTCCATCTCCCCTATACACTGTAAATGAAACTTCAAGCATAGACTCAGTTGCATCCGTGTCACCATAAGATATAGGACCTGAAGCTAAAAGATATATTAAATTGTTTCCATTAGAGTCTTGTGTGCTATCATCCTCATATAATCTGTAGTAAAAATTTTCATTAAAATCTAATGTTGAAGGATTTCCTCCCCCAAAATAAGTATTAGCGTTAAGTTCACCAATGTTTTTACAACCAACATTTACATTAGGAGTTGTAAAAGGCGGTGCGCTATTGGTTACTTGAGGGCCTACAAAAGTATTATTAATAACTATGTTTTCGCCTGGATTTTTAATTCCACTATTTAAAGTGCTAGCAACGTTATCGCCAATAAACCAATTAGCCATATTGGTGTAGCTTGTTGAGGCTGTAAGCGTTTGCTCTAAGGTATAATTTTGTCTTCCACCAGCATTATTAGAACCCGTTCCGTTTCTTCTTGTTTCAATCCTCATCACAATTCTACTTCCTACTGGCACATCGTATACGTCATAAGTTGAAGTTAAAGGAGCGCTTCTATTTACTGTAGTAAAAAACGGAAATGCTATAGTAGGTATATCACCACTAGTAGTACACGTTTTTTTAATTGGGTCAACAGCAATTACAGCATTAGGGTCTTGTATAGACGAAAAATTAGATGCGTTTATTTTCATGTACACTCCCCCTATAACATCTACTGGAGTTCCTGCAGCATCAAAAATTGTAATAAACCCGCTTGCTTGAGCTTCTTTTTCTAATACGGTTGCTCTAATACATCTTGTTGTTGGCCCTGTATTGTCAGCCTTTACAATTAATGTATCACCCGCCTCTACTTTAGTAGAGTTTTCACCATCTAATAAAAAATAACTTGAACTAGAAACTGTATCTCTATAAGCGATATTACTGTATATAGTTTCATAAGTATCTTTTGTAGGCTTAATAACAAACTTATACTTTGTTGCCCAAGCAGGCGCAGGAGAATTTTGAGGTATTTCTACTTGTATAAAGTTTTTACTTGTAGACTCACTGCATGGTATGTTAATTGAAGCTCCTTCTTGAGCAGTACTTACTAAAGCTGTAGATGCACGATTAAAGTCATCCATGTAAACAATTCCAACTTCATAACCTCTATTACTATGTAGGCTTTCAGCATTTCCAGTGTCATTAAATGTAGCACTCTCATTAACAATTCTCCAATAAGCATATCCTGACTGTGAAACATTGTCACTATAAAATCCCGCTAAATTTTGTATGTTTAAAGTAGTTGATGATGTTCCGTTTATTGTTGCCGCTATAGACTCTCCTGCATTAGGCGATAAAGCCGTTCCCGAAGTTCTTCCTGTTTGATTCAAGCTATAAGTAGAATCTAAATTTTCAGGTATTGTTCTGTTAAAAACATCTGTTAAAGTATTTCCAAGACCAGCTTGAGCATTAGCAACCGTTTGTATTGTTCCGTTTACCCCATCAGTTCCTATCTTTTCTTGAAAATCTGTACTTGTAACAAAGTTATATACATTTGCATAGTCATCTATTAAAGTATAAGACCAAGACATGTCAAATACAGCTGTTGTAGGCGTTGGGTCAAGACTACCTACTTTTTTAAACTCTATAAATGTAATACCAAAATTAAAATTTAAACGTGTTCCTTTTTTTAATTTAGATTCTCCTTGCACTAATGGACTTAAATCAATATTTAAAATTGAATCAGAAATAGTTGAACTTGTAGATGTAGGTGTGTATGTAAACTGCCCCGCACTTGTGTGAGCTTCAGTAGTTATAACTGATATTAATTGTGATTTATAACTAGCTGTAAAATTTAAAGCAAGAGAAGTACCGTCAGATGTTTTTAAATCATATCCTTCAAAATAATTACCATACATTAATCTGTTACCCATCAACGTTTGAGCTTTAGCTAGCTGAGGAACATTGTCATACAATCTTAAAATTTCTGAACTTGGTAATACAGTAAATATTTCTCGATTAGTAAACTCATACTGTAAGTCAGTGTTATTTAAGTTTCCTAAATCTTTTCTTTTATTTAAAGTCTTAATAACTTTTATAGATGAATTATCTGCTTCTTTAAATAATAATTGAATATCTGTAACACTTGAACTCCCTGTATTATAAGTAATAGATACAGCGTTATTTTGATTTACCATACCTTCATTTAAATAGCTATTAGTAGTAAAGTCAAAATTACCCGGACTAAATGCTGGTTCACTAAATTGAGATATAGCAGAAAATTCATTGTTAGCATACTTATATCTGTAAGCAAAACATAAAAACTTATCTTCTAGATAAGCATCAGTTATACTTGCAACATAATAAGGTACGATTCCAGGAGAGCTTGTTGGAGGTTTTTTAATTACTAATATGTCATCTTGATTAAACACATCCACATTTACTCCCAACAAAGGGTCACCGTAGTTTTGGTTAATATTAACTACTCTAGGAGCATTAAAATTATCAGTAAAAAATAAAAGATTATCAATTTTATCTACACCTGTAATTAAAAAATTTGGATTAAAATTTAATGTTGTATTAATACCATTACCATCATTTATACTTATTACATGGTATATTAATTGTCCGGTTTCAACATCAAAAGAAATTACTAAGTCTAATTTACCAGTTGCTCCTTGTGTAAACGCTGGGTCATGAACAAACCAATATATAACTAAATTAGCTCCATCTTCAAAAGCTCCTATACATCTAGCCTGAGAACTTAATGGTGTTCCATCAACATATTGTAGGGTTGTTAAAGGTATATTTCCTTTAGAATTTTCAACAGCTCCAATCTCAGAATCTTCTGTAGAACCAAGCCTTACATTTACAGCATTTATATACTCTCCATTAGGGACAAGCCTTTCGTCAAGGCTTTTGTTCATTCGGCCCGCTATAAAATTTCTTTGAATGTTTGCCATTTTACTTTATCCACTTATCTTCACCTCTCATATTCATCATCAATCTACTTGGGTGAATGTTACTTAATCTGATTTTAGCATTTCTTAACAAAGCTTGTTTGTTTTTTCTCACCCTGTTAACAATATACTCTTGAACTCCAAATTTACTATTTAATAAAGCATACTGTATATAAGCATAAATATAATCTTCAAATAATTTATTTACACTCATTTTAGAATCATCACCATTTTCCATTCCATCAGATATATATTGTAAAACACATTGTCTATTAGCCATGGTTGAATCAAAATTAATAACACCAGCTTTTTTATCAATTGTAAACGTTGGGTTTATATTAGCTGTTTCCGTGTTTAAACCATATCGTGCTCCGATACGAGAATTGTATATGTCATCATCACAATCAATACAATTTTCATTTACATCTGCTTCATTGTTTTGATTTAAATAAATACTATTCAAAGAACCATCTTTTCTAGCTACATCTAAAGTTGAATTTACTATAGTTGCATTGTTGTCTGCATCGTATGTAAAAGTAGAAGAAGAAGATTGAATAAAAGAAACCGCAGATTGTACTTGTATGTTCTCAGTAAGCTCTCTTAAAGTGTTTCCTTGAAATAAATAAAGCTTTACCCAATTAACATAATCTGAAGGTAAAACAAACTTTAAGTCATCATAAACAGTTAGCTCTAAATTTTTAATTTCTTTGAAAGCGTCATAGTTTAATTCCTGTATTCCTCGTTTTGCGTGAAATAAAATTTTAAACCTATTAACATTGTTTACTAAACCATGATTCCCGGCATACATTAATTGAAAGTTTTTAACGATATCTTCTAAACTTACATATTGATACGAGCCCCAATTTGAATCCTCTGGATTTACACCATCATTAGTATAATATTTTCTTTGATTTATATATGCCATAATTATAGATTAGTTTGATTTTGTTGTTGGTCTTCTAATTGTCCAAATTGAAACACATCAGATTCTCTAATTGATATACCTGCGTATTGTAATATTTTAGCTACTAAATTATTAGAGTCATCAATAGGTAATTCAAAATCTTGATAATCCGCTTGAGTCTGGTCAAACAATGGTTCCCCTCCATACAATGTAACATAAGTCCATTTAGGGTCTAAAGGATACCTAATGTATTGAGCTTGTATATCATTTACATTACTAAATGTGTTTGGAAACACGGTTAGCTCACTAGCTTCTTGAACATAAGCTGGAAACGTTGTTGATGGAGAAGTTAAAAGAGAACTGTTTAACATAGTAATTTTACTATGCGAAACTTTTTCTGCCTCACCTTTTAATATTCCTCCAGAAAAACAAAGAACTTTATTAAGTAAATAATAATCAGAACCTGTTGTGGATTGAGATGGTAAAAAATAAACGTTTTGAGTTTTTTGAGTAAGAAACGCAGTTATTGAAAACATGTCTATAACTTCTTCGTACCCTTTTCTAATATCAGCATATCCTGTTCCTGAAACTCTTGCATTCTCTTCATTAATTTGCTGATTGTATCTTATAAAATATTCGTCAAAAATATCTAACTGAGCTTGTTTTGCAAATAAATTAAAATCACCTGGAGATATATATCCATAGTTATTCTTGTTGATAATTGCAAGCACAGTATTTCTTACTGAATTTATCATTTGAAAATCTTTTTACAAAGATACATAAAATAAAAAAGCACCCTGATTTGGGCGCTTCTTCTTATTTTAGTACAATACTTAAATTAATTAAGCATTCACAATACTTGTTACAGCTTTAGGTAATTCTAAAGAAAACATTGGGTTTGTCCAACTTGTAACTAAAGCACCTTCAGTGGCATTTAGTATAGCTGTGTATACATCATGACCAACTTGAGCTGAAGTTGTTACTGTAGTTGCAGTTCCGTCTGCATACTTAATCACAACAGTTGTTGCGGTTGCAGTCGCAGTACCTATTGACTTTATTCCGTTAACACTAATTAGTGCATTAGTAATAGGAGCGTTTGTAATTTTGATAAATTTTTCCATTTTATAAAAAGTTTTTAATGGGTTAAACAAGTTGTAAAGTTACGCATTTTTAGCTAATGCTTTTAAGTGTTTAAATATTTCTAGTCCATCATCACTTTGAAAGTAAGATGTCATAATATACATTGGGTCTTCACCGAATGGTATATTACACATTTTCTTTTTATTAGATGGTGTGTTAAACCACACTTCCTTTTTACTATTTCTTAATTGAATTAAGCTTTTATCTAAAAAATCTTGTACCGTAGCATTAAGCTTTAACATAGGGTCGTTTAATAATTTCATAAAACCACCTGGGTTTTGTCTAGCAAATATTAATATATCACGTCTAAGTTCAGCAGTGGTTACTTTACTAACGTCTTGTTGAAATAAAACTCTAGCAACGTTTTCTACTTGAGGAACATCAAGCTGTCTAGCTTCAATAAGAGCATCTACTTCTAAGTTTAAGTCTTCTACAATAACAGCAGCCTCTTTGGCTTTGTTAACCTCAACAAATATCCTTCCATTACCAGGATGATAGTGTAAAAACTTTTGCAGTACTTGATTGTTTTTTGGAACATACAAAAATCCATCTTCAAATATTACTGGCTCTAAAATAGCGTTATCATCTTGTTCGTCTTGAAACGGACTGTTCTGATTTCTCGCATATCTTAAAGGTCTGTTAGTACCTGTCTCTTCATCAAAATGCAATAAGGGAAACCTGTTAGTGTGCCTTGAGGCTAAGATTAAAGATAAAGGTGCAACATCTCTTGTAAGCTTATAAGATTTGTCAACAAATTTTGGTGATTGTTTTTTTGATTTTGGTTGAGCAACTGTTTTAGTTTCAGTTTTCTCAACTACTTCTGGGGTAGTATTTTCTTTTTTCATTTGATTTAATTTAATTTAATTTTAAAAAAGGGGCGCATTGCTACGCCCCTAATATTTAATTACTAGTCTTGAAATAAGAAGAAGTTGTTTGCACCTAAAGTACATACAGCTCTCTCAGACAAGAAGTTTACTTGCATGTTATCGATATCTGACGTTGCAGCACCACCAGCAGAGCCAGTAATCCAAGTCTTATATCTTCTGTCTTCAGTTTCTGAAGCTCTATATCTAACATGTAAGAAAGGTCTCTTAGCATTTTTACCAAGAATTTGGTCATAAACACTTGTTGAACCAGCTGGAACTAGAAGACCATTAATCTTCCCTGATGTTGCTCCTGATGGTAATCCACCTCTCATTGTAGGGTCATTTAGGTATTTCCAGTCAGTCTTGTAGAAGTCGTAACCTCTTCTGAATCCTGTGAATCCTAAGTTTAAAGCCATTTCTTCGTCATTGTCAAATAGACCATAAGAAGTACCACCCGCTCCGTAAGAGTTTTGTGCAGCTAACATATCGTCAATGTCAAATCCAAATTGTCTGTTAAGGAAAATAACATTCTCCTCAATAGAACCTTGCTTATCTAATCTACTTATTATAGAATCGAAGTCTGCTAGGGCTACTGGATTTCCACCATCCCAAACATTTCCTCTTAATCCTACTACGTAGAATATACCATCTGAACCAGCACCTGGGTCAGCAGCACCAGCGGCGCTACCTAAGATAGCAGCAGCTCCAGAGTTAGTCTCTGCAGGCACAGCTTCAATCATTGCTGTTTCTAAATAGTCATCAAATCTTAATCTTGTTTCGTGCTCAGACTTTAGGTACCATAGGTAACCAGTTGCACCATCTTCAGTAGTGATTTCAACCCAACCAATTTGAGCCATATCAGAACCAGATACTGTGTAAGTATCTTTAATGATAATAGGCTTGTTGTCAAAGATGAAGTCATTAGCTTCTAATGAACCAACCATTCCTGCTGTTCCTTTTCTAAATTCTGAACCGTAAATGAATACTGTAACGTCTGCGTTTGCAACTCCAGTACCTGTAGTTACTAAACCACCTGCTTCGTAAAAGTCAGCTGTAAACTGTCCTCTACCACCAGCGGCGTTATTTACCGCACTTACAACCGCTTTATTAACTCCCGAACCATCGTTTTGAACAACTACAATAGTTTGTCCTACTCTGATTACTTGTTGAGCTGCTACTGGGTCTAGCGCATCATTTACTTGAAATACAACTTGGTCATTACCTCCTGTACCAGCGGCACAACCTACTTGTGTATATTTCGTGTGTAACCTACCTTGCTCTGCCCATTTGATAAGGTCTGAGTTTGTAGGCATTTCTGCTCCTACCATTCTAAGGAATGAGGAGATTGTTCTATTACCATATCTTTCAAATTCTTTTTCGTAAGTATCTGGTAAGTACTGATTCAACCAATTGAAATCTGCATTAGTTAAATAGTTTTCCGGTGTTGGAGTTCTTTCTGAACTCGGTGTCAAAGCAAACCCTGGGGTTGCTAATACTTGTCCTGCCATAATATTATTTTTTATTTATTTAAATTATTAACTTCTTTTTATACTCTTAATTTTTAGTCCACGACTCGAAGGTTGTGAAACTGATTTTACTTGAAGTCCTGATTTTGAAGAAACCTCTGGTGCACTACGCTCACTCATGTTTATGTTTTTCGTTTTACGTATTACATCATCCGTTGCCTGCGATTTGCCTTGTTCATAAAAGAACTGAGCAAATTTTTCAGGATTCATTGCGACAGCTAATGACTTGTGATAACCTTCTGCATCTTTAATAAAACCGCTCGAATCCAAATATTTGTTTATAAAATTTAATGGAGAATCTTGAGCTTTTTTAAGTTCAGAAGCACTACCAGGCGTATATACTATTTCTTCTTCCCCTATATTGAACTTAAAACCTTTAAATTCGGGGCTAAACAATTCGTCACTTTTTTTAACAAACCATTCTCTTTTATTATTAGCATCATCCTGTTGAGTTTTAGCTGACTCTAAATATTGCCTATATTCTATAAGTTCATCGTTATTTACAGAGGCAGAACGTTCCCTTGACTCAAGGGGCTGTTTGTATTGTTCCTGTTGTTGACGTAAAAACTTTTTAGCTTTAGCAATCTCTTTTTTCTTTGCTAGTTTTATTTTTTTTATGTCAGTTGGTTCATGGATATCTTCATCCACTTTAAACTCTTCTAACATATCATCTATATCTTCAGGGTCTAAACCTTCTTCTGTTATAGAATAATACTCTTTTAGCAAAGCATCTGGACTTAAATCTGAAAAATCTTTTTGCAATTTTGCATAATCTTCAAATCCACGTCCAGTTTCTTTTTTATACTTTAGGTAAGCAGCAACATCATTGGGTAGCGGTTCGCTATCCTCACGTTTACTAATTAACTCATCTATAGAATTAACTTCCTTACCATATCTTTTTCCAATATATGAAAGAACTTCATTTTCATCGAGCTCTTTTGAGACCAATGGTTCTGCAGGACTTTCTTCCTGCACTACATCTTCATCTACTTTTACTTCTTCACTAGCGTTGGTTTGTTCAACTACTACTGGTGGCTGTTCAGATTGTGTTTCATCTGATTCAAATTTCTGCTCATGTTTATCAAGCAGCTCTTGTTCTATTTGTTGAGTTGACTTTTCGTCACCCGATACTTCTCTTACTTTAATATCCATTTGATTTGATTTAATTTAGTTACAAAGTTACATAAAATTTAAACACATTATCTGGGTTCAAATTCTGCAAGGTCAAAACCATCTAAAGAATCTTCATTAGATTCAAAGTTTTTAGGTGGTAAATTGTTTTTACGTTGATTTATTAGCTCTGATTGCTCGGTATTTTGCTGACTTATTCTGTCACTTTTAGCTTTTTCTTTATCTTCTTCTCTAATACCTAATTGCTCTTGAGTCATTCCTTGCAGCTGCATACTATAATTAAACTCTTGTTTCATTAACTGAGCTTTTAAATCTGCTTCAGCTGCTTGTTTTTGGATTTCAAATTGTATATCTGCTTCTCTGTATTTGAGCTTAGCTTCCATTTCCATTTGAATTTTTTGTGCATCCATCTGAGCTTTCATTTGCTGCATTTGCATTTGTTGTTGCGATTGCATTTGCTGCATTTGCATTTCTCTTTGTTGGTCTGCTTCTTGTTTTGCTTTACGCTTAACTTTAAGTAATTGATTCGCTAGTTTTATGTTTTTAATTTCACGTATATCAATAGCATCTTCAAGGTTAATATCTTGTTTAGATAAAGCCATTTGAATATTTTGCTCTAATAGAGCTTGTTGTTCTTCATCAGGTGAAAGTTCTATAAAAACACCAAAGTCATATATGTATAAGTCCGAAATATCTTCGAGGATACTTACGTTGTATTTTCCAATCTTATTTATAAAGTCATCTTTAAAATCTGCATACTCTAAAATATCCGCTACCCTATACGTTAAAGCCTCGGCTAACGTTCTATATATGTAAAGACTTCCATCTAATATATGACGAGTAGCGGTATTAGAACTTAATGCTGCTAATTTTTGCACACCAACCAAAGCATCAGAGTTTGCAATTGTACCATCTCTCGCTTCATTTAAGCCTGTTACAGCACGTATCATGTCTAAATAATGATTTAGGTTAGCAATTAACATTTGCGTCTTAGAAGCGCCTGAATTGCTAGTTAGCTGCTGTATAGGAATCTTACCTTGATTATAATCTCCTTCTTGAGTATAACTTCTACCAATCACACTACCTGTTTGAAAATATAAACGCAGTGCGTCTTCTGGATTATATGCAGCGCCTGTACCAAGGTCAACCTCGTTAAGACCATCTGCATCTATATACACTCCATCTGGAACTGTACGAGCTATAACTTGTTGCAGCTTTAAATGTGTCATTTGAATTAAATCAGCATACGGAATCATTCTTCTTACTAATGACTCAATAACACCCTTATACATTCTAGGCGCAACAGCTACATAATTAGGCATTGCATGCTGAGAAGATGACTTAGGTCTTACCATGTTTTTAGCAAGCTCCCATTTTAATATTATGTTAGTACCCATAACCATAACTCCATCATACCAAACATCAATTGTTTTTTCTACTTTTTCAAAATTATTTTCCTCCATCATTTCTTCAGGCGGATTAAATCCATCATCTTTTTCTATCATCTTCATGTTACCATTCTCATTAACCTTCTTTTTATAAACCATCTTTTTAGTGGTTTTATAATTAAAGTACATTAACGTACAAGTATCACGATAAAATATATCATTCTCGTAAAACTGAGCCGTATTAAAATAGTTATACCAGCTTTGACTGTATTTAGATATTTTATCTAAATCATCATTTGTAAGGGTAGGGTCAATTTTCATCAACTCTGCAATAGGAACAGTTTTAATTTCTCCCCAGTAAAAACAATCTTTAAAATGAGGGTCTTCAGTATAACTATAAACAATATTAGCTGGGTCGACATACGAAACATTAACTCCTGAACCAGGTAAAAACTCATGTTTTGCCACAGCCATACCCGCTACCATCATATCATAGTCTAAACGCTTACGAATATCATCATAATGATTTTCCGCAAAAAGAGTATCAATAGCTTCTTCTTCTGCTATTTCAATTGCAGGCTTATAATTAAGATTCATGTAAAGAGAAAGCTCTTCATCACTAGAGGGTAAATCATCTGGATTCATTGTAAAAGGATTAAACCCTGTACCTTCCTGTATCACTGTCAACACCTGTTTAGCAGCCATCTGCCCTTGAATCATTTTTTGATACTCACTTCTATGTTCTTGTGAAATTGCGTCTTGAGCATACGCCTTTACTTTAAACAACCTGTCTGACATTCCATTAACCACTATATCCACAAACTTTGGAATAATAGGTACTGGAGTCCAGTCAAGATTTAAGTAAGACAAATCTCCGTCTACTGCTAATTCATTTTTATATTTTGCAATTGATTGTTCGCCTCTTGCGTATAGGCGTAGTCTGTTAAAGTCTCTCCACTGACTATAGTATCGACATCCATTAGAATCTTTACGAAACCATTCATATTGAATAGCTTGTCCTATTTGTAATCCAAACTCATCGGTCGCTTTCTCAGCATCAGATACAAACTGACTAGGGAATCCTACTGATGAAATGTTTATGTTTACCTCTTTCATCTAATTAATTCACTTAATGTTCCTTTGTTATTATATGTTGCAAAGTTAAGACTTATTTTTGACTCTTTTTTCTGCGGTAGATATACATGTTTTTGGTTTGCCATAATAGCTAAACCTGAGCTAATACTAGCATCAAACTTAGTTCTTGCACTTATATCAAACCTAGCCCAATCCTCTAAGGTTCTAGTAAAATACATACTACCCATCTGGTCTCCAGGCCTATATCCTCCATCTAAATCTAAACCTACATATTTTTCTATGTGTGACTCTATAGCTGCAGCATGAGACTGCTTTATATCCTCAGATGTATTTGGTATACCTCCGAGTTCTTTTTCTGTCTTAGATAATTTAGTGTAATGCTTATCGGGCCTATTCATACTAAATCCTCTATACCCTCTGTTTTTGAAGTGATACAACAGCCTAGGTTTATTGTTCTCAACCAGTATGGGCATCCCATAAAATACGCAAGCCATTAATACTTCTTCAAAAAATATCTCTGCTGTTTGTGGTCTAGCTACATATTCTAAAAAAAACTCATTGCTTGGAGCTTCTGCCATACTATACTTAGTTAAACCATGTAGCGCTCCGTTAGAACCTCCTCCTCCAACAGTTCCTGATATATCATACGAGTCACATCCAAATGCGCCAATATGTTCATTAGATGGAAAAAATACACCATGTTTAGTATACTTAGCATTGTTTAAACCTTTCTTTGGAGTCCACGAAACTTTAAACCTACCCCTAGAATCTGGAGTCCATATAACTTCTGAGTCTTTGATTCCATCTTTCCAGTAAAACCTACCCCTAGTTACGTGATGCTCCATTATCAATGAATCATTGTAATCTATCTGCTGATATATCTTAGTTAAGTTAAACAGTGATGACTTACTCTCATCTCTAAAAGCATGCGACTCGGTTCTTGGAAACTGTCTATAAAATTCATTTAGAGCATCAGCATCTTTTTTTAATGAGTCTACTTCTGCTTCCCAGTAATCTATCGCTCCGTTTGTAATCCACTCATCATCTACTCCTCTAATTTTTTTCTCTGGCTTTCTAAATACAGGCATACCAAACCTATCTATAAAGCCTTCCATGTTCCACTCCATAGGAATAAATAGATTATACAGTCCTGATTTAGTCTGACCATTTGCATTACGAGTCTTTAAATCTGAATCCTCAAACAAACGTTTAAAGTTTTCCCCACCTTTATTAAGCGCATTGGACGTAGACCCCATCATACACTTACCTATTATCTTACTACCCAGTCTTAAACAAGTCTTAGTTACACGCCAGTTGTTCTGAATATTGTTTGGTTTAAGCCACTTACCTGATTCATCATGAACTAAAAGCAAAAGCTTCTCACCATCATACGAGTTATCATCCGTGTTCTTCCAGTCAATTGTAGTATCTAAACCTGTTAGCTCCTCATCCATAACCTCGTGCATATTCTTTTTGGTAATTTTAGAAGCTGGAATCCTAAAAGCTAACTCTGTCTTTGGTTTATCCATCCCATCCTGTATAGGTTTAAAAAAGAATGGTAGTCTATTAGCAATAGGAACAACTTTATCTGTAAACATCTTCTTAGCATCCGAACCTGTCTTTGATAATATACCAACCCTTGAATCTTTAACAAGTGTACCAGTATTCACACACTCAGAAGAACCCATAAAAGAAAACCCTGAACGTCTTATCTTTAAATAATCCATGCCAAAACACCTCTTGTCTGCTTTACAAGCTTCCCAGTATATAAAAAAGATTCTATTAGCTTCTCTAAAATCTGGATAACCAACATCTATACTTGTCCACTGAAGATACATGTAGTGCGAACCTGTCACGTAAGTAGGTTTTCCGTTATTATAAAACCAATAACCTAGCTCTCTTCTATCAAACTCAGCTTCTATATAATCAACCCATTTGTTTTTAAAACTAGGTGGTCTATCGTTCCACTGAAAAATTGATGTAATCTTAGATAAATCTTTGTGAAGCTCTTCTCTTTCCCAGTACTGCTCTTCTTTTTTCTCAGAACGTTTAAACATCTCCTCTGGCTCTATTGGTAGACCAATAGCTAAACCATTTATGTTTACTATTTCTCCTATTGTTCCGTCTTTAGAAATAACCACCAAGTCATACTTCTCGCTATACCCATATAGCCACGTCTTCGCCTTGTTCTTTTTATTAAAAACAGCTTTAGGAATATAATCCTTTATAACGTGATATAGTTTATTTTGACCTTCGTTCAGCAAACCCTTGTTTTGTATTTGTTTTATCTACCTGTCCTCCAGAGTTGATTACTTCTTCCTCTGAATCTATTTTATTTAATATTTCAAACGCATCAAATATAGCAAGCTTCTTAGTTGCTGCTGCGTTCTTTAGCCTATCTGCCGCCAGCTCATCGTCTGGGTCAGGTTTTATAATATCTTCTTTCGCTACCTTGATTAGCTGTTCTACAGCTCTACGCCCTGCATGTATGATTTCTTTTTTTAATTCATCTGAGTTCATAATACCATCGTTATTTGGTGGTCATACATTCTATATAACTTCTCATCATCTACCATAAACTCATACTCACTCTCTGGTTTAAAAGATATCTTATCTCCTTTGTTAACCCCTTTAGATAACAAGTATTTATTTGGATACTTCATGTAACCAATCAAAGGTTCTTCTTGTCCTCGTTTCATTATAAACGATTCTTCTTTTGCTGCAGGCTTAACAAAACAATACCTGTCATGACAATGCCACTGACCATCTTGCTTATACATAAAGAACTGGTCGTTCTCAATAAAGAATAAATTATCTTTGAAATAACTTTTACCACTCTGTCTTCTTCCTTTCATGTCATTATAAAACTTAAATACGTTGTGATGAACCAGAAGGGTATCCCCTACTTTTATATCTCCAGTATATCCTAGAGGAGTAGCCTCTACAATTCCTTCACGATTAGATGCTTTGTGATTCTCCTCTGATGTACTTGTAATGAGCTCAATACCACTTACACTTTTAGTATTGTTATATCGCTTGTCATCTACTGGCTTAACGATAAAATAAAAAGGTGACCTCATTAAAAGTTTATATTATATTCAATTGATACCGGCATGTTGACATTGAACTCCTTCCATAAAATTATTTCATCTTCCTGTTGAATCCAAATTTTAAAGGCTTTAGATTCCTTGTCGTACTGTATTAAGTGTATAATATAATTCCTTCCTAATACTTCTTGTCCGACTATATAGTGCATAGCTCCTGATTTATAATCAGCTCCTATTGATACTTTTCTAATATCCATTTGATTAAATTTGATTAATACAAAGATATAAATTATTTACCTGCCTTGACCTCTATATTTTTTTTGGTAATACTTAGAAGATTTTACTTTAGAAGATTTTGTTTTTGCGTGAACTCCTGGTCTACGAGTTTTTGGTTTCTCATA
>WLWG01000243.1_pt1 | contig 59726 bp, 74 predicted proteins | sample 6712871 | NCBI WGS metagenome assembly WLWG01 (sample SAMN12718693, study PRJNA515312) | sponge metagenome | isolation source: marine sponge | host: Mycale hentscheli | place: New Zealand: South Island, Marlborough, Capsize Point | collected 2003-05-01 | reverse complement strand
GTAAGGGTTATAACCACTAAAAATCGTGGACATACTCCAGAAGAAATTGCATCCCTTTGTGCCGCGCAGATTGTTTCTGTGTCGGACTCTGCACCTCCCGTTATACGGGATCAGGCGCGAGAGTATCGGAACCACATTGAATCGATATTAGCTTTTTACATGAAAGAGGCTATTAAAAGTGACCGTACTACGGTATGTAATGCAATAAAAGATGCGGGTCATCCTGACCTTTCTAAACTTATTCGGAGGCTGTAATGGCTATTACTCAAGCGATGTGCACGTCTTTCAAAGTGCAATTACTGAAAGGTCAGCACAACTTTACCAACGGCGCTCACATATTCTACTTAGCGTTGTTTCAAGAAACCGCCACGCTAGGCGCAGCGACCACTAATTACACAACCGCCAATGAAGCCGCGAGTGGTGGGAGTACGAATTACACTGCTGGGGGGAATCCCCTAACCAATGTAACGCCTTCAGATGGTGGGGCTGGAACCACAGCTTTTACAAGTTTTTCAACTCTTACTTTTCCCAGTTCTACGATAACAGCGGCGGGTGCTTTGATATACAACACTGAGACTAATGGTGGCAGTGGCACCACGGACTCCGTGGTTGTTTTAAACTTTGGTGGAAACAAGTCTTCAACTAGCGGAGATTTTAGTATTGTTTTTCCCACGGTTAACGCCAGTGATGCAATTATTCGGATACAGTAATGCCCCTTTTGACGAATAGAGCAAAAATGACGATCACCAGTGTTGCAGGGGGCGGCACAGGGGACTTGACGTTAAATGCTGCGGATACGGGGTTTCAGACGTTTGCCTCTTCTGGGGTTTCAGACGGCAACTCTGTCAGATATGTTATAGAAGAAGGGAGTGATTTTGAAATAGGCGTTGGTGTTTATACGTCTAGCGGAACTACCTTATCTCGCGCCCCCACCGAAAGTAGCAACTCAGGCTCTGCAATCACTGTAACCTCTGCGGGGACTGTTTTTATAGGTGCTACTCAAGATGATTTTGCTAAGGCAACCGCGTTGTCTTTAGTGTTTGGTAGGTAAATTATGACGTTGTATCGGACCAGTTTAACAGTAGAAGTGACCGATTCTTTAAAGCTTGAAGCTTTTGCTGTTGACTATTTGCAGCACCCTGATCAGGGCAAGACACATGAAGATGTTCAAGGACTTTTGTACGAAGAGGGTGCTTTTGATGTAAAAAAAACATTAGAGGTTTTATATAAACCCGCCGTTATTTACAATGGAACAACACTTCTACGAATAGAAGCTCATGATTATGAGGGCGAATAGATGGCTAATCCAAACATTGCGACTGCCAGCACCATTCTCGGCGTGACTCAGGGCGCTACGTTGACTACATCCTATGCTGACGTTATAACCGCTGTCCCAAGCAACACCGTGTATAAACTTAACAGTATTTCGGTTGCAAACAAAACGGCTTCTGACGCCACGGTTGATGTTAGGATTTATACGTCTGGATCAGATGTATTTTTATTAGCTGATGGTATAAATGTTCCGGCAGCAACTACGCTGGTTGTTCTAACAAAAGACCAAGGGCTGTATATCAATGAGGCTGGAAAAGTTAATGCGTTAGCTAGTGCAAATTCGGCTTTAGACATTCTTTGCAGCTATGAATCTATAGCGTGATTTAGATGAGTATTTGGCGCAAACAAGGTGGGGTTATTGGCAAGAAGGGTGGGAATGACTATCCGTCCAGCGGATCATGGGACGTTACGGAGACTTACACGGATGCCAACGTTCTTCCTCCTGCTGTCGGTGAGTTCCAATACACTACTACGGGGAGTCACGCATTCACAGTGCCAGCACAATGCAATAGCATTAGCGTTGTGTGTATTGGCGGCGGTGGTGGCGGTCTGTATTATAATAACAGTAGCTCAACCTATTCATATAGAATGAATGGTGGTGGTGGCGGCGGTCTTGTGTATGTACCCGCAATTTCAGTAACCCCCGGACAGGTATTTACAGTCAATGTGGCAACGGGTGGGCAAAGTGGAGCATACAGCACTGGTAGCACGGCGGGGGGTAGCTCTTCCTTTGGTCCTTTAACTGCCGCAGGTGGGGACCCCGGAAGATACAATGCTAATATAACAGGAGGTGGGGGTGCAACAGGAGGTTATGCTGGTGCAGTTATTAATGTAGGCGGTCGGAGTCTGGGTAGTGGTTCTAATGGCAATGGCCCAGCAGGAGGTGGGGGAGCCGCAGGATACACTTTTAGTGGCGGTGAAGGTTGGAACCGCGCTTCTGGTCAACCCTCGTATAGTGGTGATGGTGGCGGTGGCGGTGGCTGGAGTACGTCAGTTTATGAAAGTTATGGCGGCGGTGGTGTAGGTATATTTGGTGCGGGTTCTAACGGAACTCAAGGCGGTGCGAACGTCCAAGCGGGAGGTGGTTCAGGCGGCACTAACCCCACATCCAACCAAGTGGGAGGACTATATGGTGGCGGTGGCGGTGGCAATTCAAGTGTTTTTAGCGGTACTGGTGGCGATGGCGGTCAGGGGGCTGTTAGAATCATATTCGGACCCGGAAGAGCCTTTCCCAGTACAAACACAGATTTAGCGTCTAGTAATGGAAATGTAACGGTTGTTTAGGAGGGTTTAAAATGCTTGGTTTTTCTCCCCTTGCTGGTGCTACTTTAGCTTCAACTGGTGATTCTAGTAAATCGGTATTGGTTGCCGTTAATAACCGCCTTCAGATTGCACAAGTTTCATTCCCTCCTGCCAATTTAACTCCGGCCATTAGCAGGACTACAGCGGGTTTCCAGCCGGAAGCTACGCTTTTTAACACAGTTGTTAACGGCAGAAAACTTGGCGATCTAAACGATGACACATTTGTAAACGCTAACGATGTATCGGTTGCTTTGCAGTGGGACAACGATAGCGCAATCCTCCCGTTGGCTTATGCCAGCTACATCTCAGGCCCGATGAACGACTACATGATAGCGAACTTCAGTTCGTTTGGGCCAGCGGGTATTGGACTTATTTTCAATTCTCCTACGGGGGTAGGTGCGGTTGGGACGGGCGTCACCGTTGAGACGGATCAGGTTATTGACGTTGATAATATCGGTATTACTGCTACGGGCGTTGTTGGCACAGGTACGACAATTGAGACGGGTCAGGTTGTTGAAGTTAATAACCGTCAAGAAATTGCAAGAACTACCAACAATTTATCCACACCTATAGCTAGGGCATCTCTAAATATTGAGCCAGAAGAAACTCTTTTTAACGTTGACGTTAATGGCAGAGAACTCGGTGATATAGACAATAACGGCTCTGTAACTATTTTTGATAGTATTGCGGCGGCGCAATGGGAAGCAGGGATTTCTTCTGCGGCGATCACTGCATATATAGAAGGCCCGATGAGCACCTATATGGTGGGCAATTTAAGTGCCTACGAAGGTATAAACATTGCTTTCACAACCATAGACCCGACAGGTGCGGTTAATGATGTAACGGTAACCGAGGGCGCGGGTGTCACGGTTTCTATTAATAACGACGATATCACTGCTACGGGTGCTGTTGGCACAGTCTTTATTTGGTCTAGAATAATACCTAATCAGTCCTCTAGCTTTACTCCAATTGCTCCGTCTCAAACACCTAGTTTTTCGCCTATTAGCCCAGCACAGTCTGCAAGCTTTGCAGGAATAGCACCCTCCCAAACGCCGAGTTTTACCCCTATAACTCCAACACCTTCTACAGCTTGGGTAAGGATACCTGTTTAGTAGTTTGGTTCAATTGAACCAAACTTAAGCAGTGGTTGATTAAAAAAAATTAGATGATATAAATATAAAAAATATTTGAGGAAAAACTATGCCAACTTATACCCCCTCTAATAACATTAAGAAAATTGGTACGGGCGATGAGTCTGGAACATGGGGCGATAGTACCAATAACAACTTTGATATTATTGATCGTGCGTCAAACGGGTTTTATACGCTGGACATTCAAACCCTAGACACCACGGGATCAGGTACTGAAGGTAGTAGTTCACGCCCATACGTGTTGCCTCTTTCTGCCTCGGCCCTTCTTTCGATAGGGCATTATAAGGCTATTCGTTTAACGTCTTCAGGAACATTAACAGCAGACACACATTTAAAACTTGAGGGTGATAATAACGCCCGTGTTTACATGATGTATAACGACACTGCCTCGGCATTCAACGTTGTGGTTTTCCAAGGTACATTTAGCGCCTCTCGCTCTGCCGAGGTTGCACAAGGTCAATTCGCCATTCTTTTTGCAGACGGTTCTGGGGCTTCTACATCATATGTTCGTCATGTTACGGAGGACATTTCCCCTCTTACAAAGCCTTTGACAATTACAAACGCATCAGCGGCCACAACTGCGCCTCAGTTAAACGTGATATCTACAAATACGAGTTCTGCTTCTGGACCCTTTTTAGATTTGGAGAGAAACCCGTCTGAGGCGGGAGGATTTAATGATTTTTTGGGCGGGGTACTCTTTACGGGATACAACAGTGCAGTAACTCCAGAAAAAATTATTTACGGCTCTGTACTTGGAAAAATAAGAACTCCTTCAGATGGCTCTGAAAACGGGGAGTTAAATTTTTACATAGAGTCGGGTGGGTCCACCCTGTCCTTTCTGGAGTTGGGCCACGCAAGCACAACAACCACTGCACAAGCAGAGGTTGTTGTAAACACTGCCGGAGATGACATAGATTTTCGTGTGGAAGGTGATATTCTTCCAAATTTACTTGGCACAGAAGCGTCTACAGATACAGTTTTAGTTGGAACAGCCGCAAGCAGATATGTCGGAGACGAACGTCACTTGGTTCAAGTAGAGGGTAATGTCACCCATCCTGCGGGGATTTCTATTACGCACAGCCGCCTCAGCCAGCTCGGACCGCAACTGACCTTTGCTAAATCAAGGGGCGCAGAAGTAGGTGACATTGCCGCTGTTGCGAATGGTGACTTACTTGGGTCCATAAAGTTTTGCGGAGACGATGGCACTGATGTACGTTCCCAAGCTGCGGAAATTAGAACGGTGGTTAACGGCACTCCTGCCTATAACAAGGTTCCCGGGGCAATAGAGTTTAGAACCACGCCTGAAGACACATCATTTTCCACCGTTCGTATGAAAATACATGGTGACGGTGCAATAGGCTTTGGATTGTCTACAATTAGCTCTCAGGGTGGCGCGCTTGGTCAATCATTAATAAGCCTTGGTCAAAACTCAGCGCCTCAATGGTTACCTGCGCCTACTGGTAGGCAATTCATTCATTCTGTGGTAATCAGCGATGTTGATTATGTGAAGTTTGGCGCTCCAGATAACATAAATCTTTCCTCGCCATTCGAAGGTAACACTATGTTTGACCCTAACATATATCACGCATATGAGTTTGAGTTGGTGACTGTTGTTCCTGTGACAGATGGTGCAACTATTAACGCAGAAGTTTATGTTGGCAGTGCCTATGATACAGGGGCAAATTATAAACTTGGCACTGGCTCTCAAAACTCGTTTAGATTAAATGGTGGCGCTGCTGTGGGCAATGATGCCAATGAAGGTTTGACTCAAAGTTACACTTTATACAATGCTCATACCGTTTCCAGCGGCGGTGGAGTAATTAAACCTCTTAGTCCCTCTAATGGTAGGGCGCACAACGTGAGCAACATTGGCAATGCTGCTATAACTAATATGACATATGGCAACGGAGACGTGTCCGTTATAGGTATTCGGATTGGCGCGTCCTCTGGGAACTTATCTACGGGTCGTATTACGATGTATGGTATTCGAAAGTCCTTGACCGCATGAGGAGACTGATATGCCTTTATCCGATCTGAAGTTTAAACCCGGAATAAACAAGGAAGTCACTCCTTACGCAGAGGAGAACGGTTGGGTTGACTCGGATAAAATCAGGTTTCGTTTTGGGTTCCCTGAAAAATTAAATGGCTGGACTAGAAACACTAACAATAATTTCTTGGGAGTGTGTCGTGGGTTGCATGAGTTTGTTGCGTTAAACAGCGATAAATTCTTAGGGCTTGGAACGGAAGAGAAGTTTTATGTTAAGCAGGGCGATGCTTTTAATGACGTAACGCCTATTAGAAAAACCACTACGGGAACGGCCTCATTTTCGGGTGATGTTGTTAGTCCTTTTTCTTCTGTGATAACTGTAACGGACCCCAATCATGGCGCTGTTGTAAACGATTTTGTGACTTTTTCGGGCGCTAATCGCTTGGGCTTCGATGATCCGATCCTAGGGTGGTTGCCTTTGGGTAACTTCACCGGAGACGTTTTAAACCAAGAGTATCAGATACAGTCTGTGATAAACGGGAACACTTACACCGTTAGTGCGAGATCGAAGATTAGTATTCCCGAAATCACTGTTTCGGGTGGAATAGATGATTCTGCATACGCTGTGCTTTCCAACACTTATGATGTTGGGTATCCTTTTCCACAAACAGTAGTAGCTGTGTACCAGATCAATACAGGCATAAACTCGTCCGTTCAATCTGGGGCGGGTTGGGGTGTTGGTCTTTGGGGCGGGACAACCAGTAACGCTACTGTGGTTGATTCTAGTGTTACAATAGCAGCCGGAGCCACGACACTGAATGTTGATGCTGTAGCTGGCGTAGTCGTTGGGGACATTCTTCATATAGATTGGGACGGTGTGATGAGCGGTTCCTTTGAAATAGACTTTGTAGCTGGGTCTAGGACTATTACCGCTAATTCTGGTGATTGGTTTAGCAGCATAGATGTGACCAACTATATTTTAAACTCCGATAAAGCCTTTAATCAAGGAAGTGTAAACTCTCCACTTATACCGAACAATATAAACATTGATTCTATGGACCTCTCTGCTGATCCTAAAACAGCAGTTATGTCCCAAGTTGCGCTTTCCACAGGTACTAGTGGATTGAACAACCCTACTGCGGCGAGTTATGCGGAGCTTGTTCAGGTAACGGGTATTCCTTCATCTACGAGTTTGACTGTGCAACGGGGAATGTTTGGAACACCTGATGTTGTTCACACCACTCAACCGTGTGTGTTAGCTGTAGGCAACGCAAGCGCATCCAACGATTACGTTGGCTGGGGTGATGCTGTTAATCAAGATGTACTAGCCCCTGATCTTACACTAAGGCTTTGGTCGCAAGACTCCTTTGGTGAGAATCTTCTACTTAATGACCGTGGGGGTGGAATATATTTTTGGGACAAGTTTAAGTTTTCAAACACCACGGGGTATCGTTCCGAGAACATAACTTCTCTTACCGATATTGCGGGTAATTCCGTGACCAGAACGTCTGTTCCAACTACTTCTCTTCAGGTGATGCTATCCGACAGTGACAGGCATGTGATTGCTTTTGGCTGCGATGGTCTGGGCGTTAGTTCTACCGACACTGATGGCGATGGCGTTGCAGACCCTCTTTTAATTAGATTTAGCACTAGCGAGAATCCTGTTGAATGGTATCCCAAGACAACAAACACGGCAGGGGATTTAAGGATCAGTTCTGGTTCCACCATTATTCAAGCGGTTGAAACACGGCAGCAAATACTTGTGTTTACAGATGTATCTATTCATACGATGCAGTTCATTGGACCACCGTTTACTTTTGGAATTAATTTAATTTCTGAAAATATAACTATTGCAAGTCCCAAAGCTGCGATTGCGGTGGACGATAGTGTTTTTTGGATGGGAGCCGCAGAGTTTTATGTTTTTACAGGGGCGGTGCAAAGAATACCCTGCACCGTTAGGGACTTTGTATTTGATAATATGAATACGTCTCAGCGAGAAAAAATTATTGCAGGAGCCAACGTATCCTTCTCTGAGGTTTGGTGGTTTTACCCGTCAAACACGGTAACCAATGGTGTTTTAAATACGGAGAATGACAGTTATGTGATTTATAATTATGTTGAGCAGATTTGGTACATAGGCACGATGAACAGGTCAGCGTGGCTGGATAGGGGGATTTCTGATTTTCCCTTATCTACGGGTGATAACAACTACCTGTACAACCAAGAATCGGGTGCTATTTTTACTGATGATTCAAACAATGCCTACATACAGTCTGGAGACATGAGAATTGATCAAGGAAATAATTTTTCTTTTATTCAAAGGGTAATTCCTGACGTTAATTTCAGAGACCAGCAAGCCTCGTCTAGTTTGAACTTCGTTATTACAAGTCGTAACTTTCCTGGTCAAGTTTACTTAGACCCTGCTGCGACTACGCCGCTTCCTTCCTCTACTGATGCAGTAGTCAAAACTTCAGTGGAACCTATCAACCAATACACCTATCAGTATTTTACGCGGCTTCGCGGCAGGAGCTTTACGTTTAGAGCTGAATCTTCTGATCAAAACGTTCTTTGGCGGTTGGGAATTCCACGCATTGAAATACGTCCAGACGGGAGGCGATAATGTCTTTAAAAACTAATCTTCCATTTTTTCCGTTAGCCCCAGATAATTACGATACTAAATACTTCAATGAAGTGGTTCGTTCTTTTTCTGTGTTCTTAAATCAATTTAGTAGTGACAGACAAACTTCAGATGATGATTCGATTGCATTAAACTGGTTTTTAAGCTGATGTCTAATGTATATTTAAACGCAAGCTTAGTTCCAAGCGCAGAAATTAACTCCACATTATACTCTTGTCCTGAGTTCAAAACGGCGGTTTTAAAATCTATTTTAGTTTGCAACCCCAGTGGTGGAGCTTTGTCTGTAACTATAAAATTAGGCGATAATTTTTTATTTAATGAAAAGCCCGTTGCCTCTAACGAAACAATAGAGCTTTTAACCGCGCCTCTTGTTGTCGAATCAACAGGAGTTGTTTCGGTTGAAGGGTCGGGAAGTGTCGGGCTAAATATATTAGCTAGTATTTTGGAGATTAGCTAACAATGGATGACAGAACGGTAAAGTCAGCGCATAGCAGAATAGATCAACTGGAGAAGGATATGGTGGCTCTACAAACAGAAGTTCGCATTCAGTTTAAAGAGTTATTTGTTAGGGTTAAAAGAATAGAAACAACAATGATGGCAGCGTCAGGCGCGATTATGTTAATGCTTGTGACCATACTCATAAAAATGGGATAGGTGTAGTTTTGGTTCAATTGAACTAAACTAAGCTTAGTTTAAGTAAATGATAGACCCTGTCACAGCATTTGCAGCAGCCAACGCCGCATTTAAAGGCGTTAAACTTCTAGTCGGCGCTGGCAGGGAGATGCAAGATGTTAGCAGACAGCTTGGCGCTTGGTATGGGGCTGTTGCAGACATTACCAAAGCTGAGTCTCAGCGCAAGAAACCCACATGGCTAGATAAAGTATCTCACGGCACTGACAACATAGAACAAGAAGCTATGGACATTGTCATCCGAAAGAAAACTTTGCTTGAAAAGGAAAAAGAGATTAAGTTTATGTTGGATTACAGATTTGGTTTAGGCACATATGATGAGATGCTTGGTATGCGTAGGCAAATCCGTAAAGAAAGAGAAGAAACTGTATACAGAGCTATGGAAGCAAAAAGACAGATACAAAACAATATAGCGATAGCGACTTTATGTTTTGCTATAATTGGTACTTTAGGATGTGGCGGTTACTTACTTGTATTGGTTTCTCAATGATAAATGCTTTAATATTATCTGTAACACTGGCGGGAGTTGCCAACCCAACTTACGTTCAGTGCCACCTATGGAAGAGGTTTACAGACGTAAATGGTCAAAAGATTTGTGTATATAGATTTACAGCGGGTTTTGGCGGCTTAGGATATCATTATCCAACTAAAAGCTTTTCTGAATGTCCAAAGGTTTTTAGCTGTATTTATCAAAAGAAAGACAAGCGACCAAGTTTGTCTGAAATATTAGACGGCCTTAAAGGAGGTTTCTGATGAAAGTAGCAATGGAAAAAATCTTAGCTTGGAAGATAATGCCACGATTAATGATGCTGGTCATGACAATCATGTATATTCGCGTCATAGAGTGGTTCATGGGCCTTCCTCAGGACGTTGTGAGTACACAGGCCACGGCACTAACGGCAACCGTCACAGGCGCACTTACAGGGGCGTTTGCAGTATGGGTAGGGCATGAGAAATGATTGGTAAAATCATAGGCAGTCTAACAGGTCTTGCCACATCCATCATAGACGGAAAGACTCAAATTAAACTCACTGAGGCTGAGATAAAAAAGAAGCAGTTAACGGGTGAGATAGATTGGGACTTAGAGGCCATGAGGGCCACTGAGAATTCATGGAAGGACGAATGGATCACGTTGCTTTTCAGTATTCCATTAATATTGGCCTTCTGTGGGGATTGGGGCAATGACATAGTTGCCCGTGGCTTTGCGGCACTTGAGGTTATGCCTCAGTGGTATCAGATTGCCTTAGGTGGGATCGTTAGTGCCAGCATAGGAATGCGTTCTGTGAGCAAGTTCTTTGGAAAAAGATAACGTAATAAACCTGCTTGATTTTGGTTCAATTGAACTAAACGAGATCGACAAGCAGTTTATTGCCTTGGAAAAACAAAAGACTTTAATATCTGAGCAAGCGAAGCTCATTCATGAAAAGACTAAAAAGGAAGAGGATTGAACCGTGGGTTACAAATTAGGAAATCGAAGCCTATCAAGGCTAGAAGGTGTCAACGACGATCTGGTAACTGTCGTGAAATACGCTATCGGCGTTACAAAGCAGGACTTCAGTGTGATCTGTGGTCTGAGGACGATAGACGAGCAGAAGGCCTTAGTAGCAAAAGGGGCTTCGCAAACCATGAAGTCAAAACACATTGATGGCAATGCTGTTGACCTAATGGCTTATTGCAATGGTGGTCGATGGGAGCTTAACCTATACGATGAAATTGCTGACGCCATGAAGGAAGGCGCTGCTGCATGTAATGTAAAGCTACGCTGGGGCGCGGCTTGGACCATTGATGATATCGGTGTCTTTGAGGGTACGGCTGAGAACGCCATGAACTCATACATAGACACCCGTAGGTCTCAATCACGTAGACCATTCATTGACGCTCCACATTTTGAGTTGATGCTGTGATATGCATGTCTTCGCTTTAATGGTTTACCTTGGCTACGGCGAAGGTAGGACTTTGATAAGTGAAGGCATGTATTTTATGAGAATTGATGTGTGCAATAAAGTAGCAAGTGAAATGGTAAAAAGATACAGCTCACATGGCATACACCTAGATGATCGTGTTGTTGCGTACTGTATTGTTGAAGAGCTTCCAATAGACAGCAAAGCTACTATTTACTGAAACGTGTTGACATGATAATGATACGGTTAAACGCACTTTAGGTTCAATTGAACCAAACGGTCCTGAGGGACAAAGGAGAATAACATGGTTCTTCCACTTCTAGCGGGAATGCTTGGATCAGGTCTAGCATCAGCAGGTATGTTAGGTGCTACTGGCTTACTAGCCAATCCACTTATTGCTGGGGCAATAGGTTCAGGTTTAGGTCAGTTCGTTCAGACAGGAGATGTAGAAGAGGGCTTAAAGACAGGCTTAGGTTCATACCTTGGTGGTGCTGCATTAGGTACTATTGGAGGCAAGCTTTCAGGTGAAGCATTTAATGCTGGCTCCTACGGAGCCAACGAGTTAGCTGCAAATCAACTTGGACTTACTGCAAGTCAAGCGGCTGGCGAAGCGATGCTGCCACCAAACGCAATGATCAATGGAAAAGTAATAGACCAGACCATGCTTGATGGCGTAAAAGATGCCATAGGAAATCAAGGTTCAGGAATATTTACTCCAAAACTAGGTGCAAACCTTTCAGGAATCACTGGAAATACTCAAGGTGTCCTTAGACAGGGATTGGGACAGCTAGGTTCAGCAGCGGGTGTCGGTCAGTATATTGGCGGCATGGCTGCAATGCCAGATTACAGTATGGGCGGTGTTGCACCTGAGGAAGAGGAAGAAAGTAGATTTGATGGCAGGGAAGTAAGGCCTATACCCCGAATACAAAATAAAAGGCCAGACAGCTTTAGGCCAGGATATGATGATGAGTTTGACTACGGTATAAGCGAACCACAAAGCGCAGATGATTTGTACAATTACAACTACAGAAATGGTGGCATGTTGAGGCGCATGTCAAACCCTAGAATGATGGGTCAGTCAGCGCGTCTTGCGCGGGGCGGTATAGTGTCCTTAGCGGATGGTGGCGTACCTGAGGCAGCAATGATGCCACAAGAGGCTCCTATGGCCCCTACAGCGGCTCCTATGGCCTCTCAGGCGGCTGCAATGCCCAATGAGCAAGAGGTCATTGTAGAGGCTGCTAGGGCCATCAAGGGCGTCATACAGGGCGAAGAGGCCCAAGTGGCTTTGGCTATGTTTGTTCAACAGTACGGTGAGCAAAAGCTACGTCAGCTAGTGACTAGTGTAAACTCTGGAGAGTTTGACCAAACCATCGCAAAACTTAGCACTGGAGAAGGCGGCATGGTGCAAGGCCCGACAGATGGGTCAGGCACTGATGACATGATGCCAGCCCGTCTAGACGATCAGCAAATTCTTCTCACAGACAATGAGTATGTCGTTAAGGCTCCTACTAGCGAAGCTTTAGGTGAAGATGTCTTGGATGTTATCAATGAGGGAAAGCCTGAGACAGTTGAAGCTGTCAAAAAGGCTGCTATGGGCGGCTATGCATGAAGGACGTAGTTTTAGATAAATTAGTATTAACTGCTGTACCTGCTTCAGTAATTGACGTTATTTGGAGTGATGTGGCAAGGGTTTTGCGCGGGTCTGTTTCAACTGCCAACGGCAGGTTTGATCTAAACGATATTCGTGAAGGTATTAAAAGTGGCTTTTATGGACTTTGGGTCGTAATGGACGAAGATAGAGTTGTGGCGGCATTAACTACTAGAATTATTGTATACCCTCAGTGCAAGTCATTGGCTATGGATTGGGTCGGAGGGTCTCGCGGAGGCGCTAGAATGAGTGAATGGCTACCTAAGGCCCACAAGGTAATTACAAAGTTTGCAAAAGAAAATGGCTGTACTCAAATAGAGGGATATGGTCGTAAGGGATGGAATAGATGGCTCCGTGCATACGGATGGGAGCCACACTACATAGCATACAAAATGGAGATAGGATAATGGGTAAAGGCGGCGGCAGCAGTAGCAATACACCTCAACAGGTGACTACAACAAGCACAAACACCACTTCAAATCTTCCAGATTATGTTAAGCCACAGTTTACACGATTGTTGGCAAGAGCTGAAGCTCAGTCATTGGAGCCTTATACACCTTACACAGGTCAAAGGTTAGCTGAGACTGATTCGGATATCAACAAAGCATACGACATGATTGGTCAGGTGGCTTCTGATGGCACTCCCGTCACTGATGCTTCCATAATTGCTGCTCAAGGCCTTGCAAATCCGTACACTGGATACTCTGAATATGGCTTTGACGATATGTCAGAATTTACGGGAGACAATGTATCAAAGTATATGTCTCCATACATGGATGAGGTGGTAAAGAGGCAAAAGTCTGAAGCCTTAAAAGACTATCAGGAAATGCAAGCTAATCGATCCGCTGGGGCTATAAGTTCTGGAGCCTTTGGTGGTTCAAGGCAGGGCATCATGGAGGGAATGGCTCAAGGCGATGCTTTAGATCGGATGATGGACATACAAGCGCAGGGTTCTCAAAGGGCATATCAGGATGCTCAGAGCATGTTCTTACAGGATCGTGGCGCTCAAATGGACCTTCAACGTCAGAAGGCGGCAGAGGCAAGTAGAGTGCAGCAGGGCAACTTCGCTGACCTTACACGCCAGCAAGGTGCCTTGGACTTTGCCTCAGGCCTTGAAGACAGATCAAGGGCCGCTGCCATACAGGACGCTCAGTACCTTGAGACAGTTGGAAAAAGTAGACAAGCAGCAGAACAGGCTGGACTTGACATGGCGTATGATGACTTTCTCAAACAAAGAGCGTTCCCAGAGCAACAGTTGGGCCTATACTCAAACATTTTGCGTGGAATCCCTGTCACCCCAAGTACAACTTACACAAGCATGACGCCCTACAACCCAGTACAGCAAGCACTGGGTCTAGGTATATCGGGTCTTGGTCTCTATAAAGGGCTTATGGGATGAACATATTACAAGTACAGGATGACCTGAAGAACTTCTCTCAGCAGCAGCTAATCCAAGAGATGAAGCAGCCGAAAGGTGTAGCTCCTCAATTCCTTGTGCTTGGTGAAATAACGCGCCGTAAGCGTATGAGTGATGACATGAAGACCAGAGGTGCCGCTGATCAAAAGACAGTAGCACAGGAAGTGGTTTCTGCCGCTGGTGTGCCTCAAGGTGGTCTGGCTCAGATGTCTCAAGCTATGGCCCCGAAAAGTTCAATTGAACCAAACATGCAGCCACCAAGTCAGGTACAACCACAGGCACCAATGACTATGGCTAGTGGTGGCATATTAAGTTTAGCCGTTGGTGGTAAGCCTAAAAAAGGAGAAACTTTCTTTTTAGAGTTTCCAAACAATAGCCCAATACTTGCTGGTGAACGCCGTGAAGTTACTGCTAACACTTTAGATAAGCTTAAATCAGAAATGCCTGTGTTTTTTAAGCGTATGCTTAAACGTGGCGAAGTTTTATCTAGTGAAGATGCTTCAGAGGCTTATAAGAAGACTGCAACAAAACTAGTCCCATTGCAGTTAAACTTTGCTGTGCGTAAGGCCAAAGAAAGTATTGCACAGGCTGAGGAAGCTGCAAGAATAGCAGAGCTTCAAGCTGAGACAGGTGCCACTGATGATCAAGCTGTTACATCTGCTGGTAGGCCCACTGAATCTCAAGTAATTGATGAAGTACAGTCATTGGACGCTCCTGTAGCAGAACCTTCTGAGTATGACATTCAGCAAGATTCTGACATAGAGGGTGACCTCTTGATGGCAGATGATTATGAAAAGGCTGTATCTGATCGTTTAGCTCAAGATAACATAAGGCGCAGACAAGAAGCTGAAATAGCCCGTAAGCAATCTTCTATTGACGCTCAGACTGTACCAGATGCAGTTATACCGACAGGCACATCAGGCCCACCTAGTAGTGGCTTTGCATCACCATTACAGCAAGCTCAAAATGAAAAGGCTTTCCAAGAAAAGATTGCATTTGATGCTAGGTCTGATGAGGCTGCTGCTATAAGTGCAGAGCTGAGAGAAAAGCAAGAAGCTGCTGTAAGAAAGGCTAGAGAAAACGCCAGAGCATATGCTGAGGGAAGAACGCCAAAGCAAGAAGAACAACGAGAATTTGACAGACAAAATGCAAGAGACAGTGCCATAACTGCCTTGGGTCAAATTGACAGAAGTAATGAACCTGTCGGATTTAGACAGATAATGGAAAACAAAGCCCTTCAACAGGCGGCAATAGCTCAAGCCAACCCTAATATGTTTGGTGACCTTGGCGCACCCAACACAATGCAGGAAGAACTTGCCCGTAAGGCAGCGGAAGATGAAGCCGCTAAAGAGGCGCAAGCAGAGGCCCAGCTACAATCTTATTTAAGAAACATGGAAGCCCCAACAGATATGATTGGCGGCATTCGGGAGTCTGATCTTGTAAGGGAGATGAGAACATCCAATGAAATGGCTAATCAAGCCAAAATAGATGAAATTTTAAGTGGTGGCCGTCAAGGCATGGCCTTCAATGCCAACCTTGCCTCACCTGAACTTGATAGAAATGTTGCTAGGGCGATGAGGTTAAAGGCAAAAGAAGATGAGATGAATAGTCTTAGACTTCAAGCCGCAACAAATCAATCTATAGAGGGCGCTGCACCTGTAGGCAATTACAGTCAAATAGTTGATGACCTTGGAGCGGATAGGCAGAAAAGAGAAGCTGCGGAAAGAATTGCACTTAAAGATGCAACGGAAATGTCCATAGATAGTGCTGCACCAATAGGAAACTACGGTCAATTAGCTGCTGATGCTTTGAGAGCGGATGTAGATGTTAGAGATGCAGAATTAGGTGGTGCCTTTGCTAAGGGTGATGACGGCACTGAGCAAGGTTTCTTTTTTGATGACCCATCCACTTCAGAGATAATTCAAAGACAGCTTGATCTAAATAAGGCTGCTGATGAAAGACAAAAAAGAAATGATGACTTGATGATTACAGGCGAGTCATCTGGATATGGAGATGAGGATCAAAGGCTAGCAAATGAACAGGCAAAATTTAGTATTGTTGACCCATACGCAGCAGACAGAGCTGCAATCGCCAGTTCAGACACTATTTTGAATGATGATGTTCAAAATGACATAGCGTATTTAGATAATCGTATTGAAGGGGCGAAAGCTGTATTGGCTGGGGGTGGAAATATATATACCCCTGGGCGCAACCCGCCTTTTCAAAGTTACAATCTACAAACGTATGAAGAATCTCCTAGTGTAACTATGCCTTACTATGAAAAGCCTATGCTTGATGAAACAAAAACCCTTACTGAACAAATGGACTTAAATGATCAAGGAGAAGCTGAAAGAATTGCTGTTGAAGGAAGGTCACCAAATATGTTTGGTTATGGTGGAGTTGATGCTGATCCTCTTATGTTTGGATCAGAAACTCCAAATATATACCCAGAAGGAACAAGATTTTTTGACCCAAGATTTGTAGAGAAAGAAAGAGAGGATTTAATATCTAAAGGTGTTTCTGAAGTTAGGGCAGAAGACGCTAGAAGTGGCTTGATGACACCCAATGAAATATTAGGAATGGATAGTGCTGGTATGTCTTTCGTAGGCGCACCTGACACCACACCAAATGATCCAAAAAGTTTAGATATGTCTCGTTTAATAACTAGGGAAGATGGGACAAATGTTGTTGCTGACTTTGGTCAAAATCGACAGGGAGAAGCAAACAATACAGAAATGGACAACTACGCATTTTATGATGGGCCAGAAACGGGTGCTGATGCTGAAGAAGAATTTGGCAAAGATAATCCATTTGCTCCAGTTCCATTTAAAAAGGCCAAGACAGCGGCTGATACTAAAAATGAAACTGATGCTGCGACTGACACAGCTCTTGGCGGTTCAGGTTCTAAATCAACCAAAAGTGGCACAGGTGGTAGTGCTAGTAGTCAAATCCTTGATCTACTTAAAAGCCAAGAGGCTAACGCAGACAGCGATAAATGGCTGGCTCTGGCTAACGCTGGCATGGCCCTTATGTCATCCAAGCAGCCAACACTAGGCGGTGCGCTTGGTGAGGCTGGTCAAGTGGGCATAGCTGGGCTTATGAAGAGCCGACAGGCTGCTGACGCCGCGAAGCTCAAGACATTGAAGTTCCAAGCTGGTCTAGAAGCTGCCGCTGCTAAGGCTGGCTTGCCCAAAGATAGATACAAATCGGATGTTAGCCTATACAACAATACGACTGATAACATCAGAGGATTGTTAACTCAAAAAGGAGCATCAAGCTCTACTGATTTCTTAAACGCTGTTGAGGGAACTGGCCCTGATGAAATAAGCAAAGAAGATAAGGCTCAACTTGTTTATTTGATAAGAATGCAGAGAGAAGCTGCAAGAAGGTTGGGATATGATAATCCACCTCCCGTAAAGAAAATTTCATAAATAAGGTGTAAATATGGCTGTAATTAATGCGGTAGGTAAGTACTCACAAACACCTTATCCTGTAGAAATAGCTGGCGAAACTCCAACGCCAGAAGAACAGGGTCGTATAGATGCGTATATATCTCAGCAAGAGGCCCCATACGCTCAGATTTATCAAGAGTATTTTGGTGCAAGTGAACCAAGTGAGACTATAGATATACCTGAAGGCCTAGACGAAAATACATATCGCACAGCCCTGCGCCAAGGCTATCAGATGATTAAGTCTCGCGGTGGCACAGCGATAGAGTACGCTGGCAAAGGTTTAGGCTCTGACATTATAGAAGAGTTTGGCGAAGGCGTCACAGACAAAGCTGAAGCAAGATTAAATGAGCTTGGCTCTATGGTGGACAGAACAACTTTCTCTGAGGTAGAGGGCGTTGGAAGTGCTGGTAGATTTGCTGGGGAACTTGCCGCTGAACAGGCACCACAACTCGGTCTTAGTGCGGCAGGAACTTACATTGGCGGTGGCATTGGTGGAACCTTAGGTCTAGTTGGTGGACCTGCTGGTGTGATTGCTGGATCATCTCTTGGAGCATACTTAGGAACAGCCTTAACATCTGGTCCTCTTTTGTTTGGTGGTGATATTCAAAGACAAGAAGGTCAGGTTGCAAAAGGTGAGCTTGAGAGAGTTGACGCCGCAAAGGCACTTCTAGCAACCTTTGGGCAAGTTGGACTTGAAACAGTCGCAAACGCTATTCTTGTTTTAAAGCCAATCAAAGCGTTAGGAAAAGGTGGTCTTTTTGCAAGAACAGCAAAAACTGGGGCCACTGGTGCTGCCGCTGAGGGCCTTACCGAAATAGGCCAGCAGATGATAGAGCGAAAGCAAGCTGGCTTGGAGTGGGACCCAACAAAAAGTGATGAGGCTTTACAGGAGTACATTGAAGCTGGCGTTGCTGGCGGCATACTTGGCGGTGGATTGGGTGGTGCGGGTGCTGCGTTCCGTGGTGATTTAAGCCAACAACAAAAAGATAAAGAGTTAGAAGCAGACATAGAGGCCCTTGAGGCAGAGAACACCATTAAGCGTGATCGTGGCATAGCTGCTGCCCAGAGGTCACCAACGGTCACCAGAGAGGGAGAAGCCACCACAGAGGGCCTGTACGGCGATCCTGTGGCTGATCCTGACGTAGTGGTCACACCACCCCCAGAAGAACAAGCTGCTTTAGACGCTCAAGCTGAAGTGGATACACTGGCAGAAGCTGCTAAAGTATCAAAGGCACAAGAGCTTCAGTTAAAGATTAAAGACCCGACTAAACTACCTCAAGACGTTAGGACTGAGGCGTTAAGGTCTGGGATAGCTCAAAAGGGTGATAGCCGACCAGATATAATTAAGAAGATAAAAGACATGGCTGCTGGTGGTAGCAAGGTGGCCCGTGCGCCATCCAAGGCCATGAGAGGCAAGCAAGACAGAAAGCTTGGCACAAGGACGCAGAAGAAGGGTGGTTACGATCAACGCGCATTTGATGCCGCTGTAAATAGCGTTAAGAGCTTGGGCAAGTTTTCCCCGAAAGCTGTTAAGGAAGCTTTGGAAAAAGCTGGCACCAAACCAAATCAAAAAGTAACTACAGGTTCTAGGCCCAGTAACAGATCAACAACCACAGCACTTGCTGAGGTTAAGTCAGAAATGATTCGGCGTGGAATTATATCTGATGACAATAAAGCTACATACCAGAACCCAGAAGCGGTAGACACTGCTGACAATGCAGCTCAAGTAGAAGCTGATCTTTACCTAAAAGAAATGGAGCGGGACAAGCTTAGGGCTGAGTCTGATGCGATATTTAAGGCTGTGCAAGAGACAGAGGCCAGAGAGAAAGATCAGCAAAGGGCAAATAAAGAACGAGCTGAAACAGGCCAAGCCAATGTAGACCCAAGTGAGTTTGGTTCATTTGCACCAAAACAAACTAACGTGTTTAATCGACTGCGTGAGATGCTCACCAAGATGGGCATGAGTGACGTTAAGCTTGAGGCTGAAACAGGCTTTATAGACGGCATGGCAGAGGGTAGCTTTGCTGGTACAACAAAGACAATAGCTTTGGCTGTCGGGGTTTATGACCCCAACATGAACGAAGACCAATTGTTTGAGGCCGTTGCTGAGGTGATGAACCATGAGACAATTCATGCCCTCAGGTCTTTAGGCGTCATCACTGCAAAGGAACTAAAGGTTCTAGCCAAGGCGGCAGCTAATACAAAGTACGCACACAAAGACGGCACCAAGCGTGAGTATACATATCTGGACAGAGCCAAAAGATTGTATGGCAACCTTAGTCAAACCAAGGAAAAGGACGGCACACCATCACAAGTAGATGAAGAAGCCATTGCCGAGATGTTCAGAGACTACGCCGCTGGCAGGTTGAAGATAGGTGGTTCACCTCGCAACATCTTTGGCAAGATCAAACGCTTCCTTTTAAAGCTAATGAGAAAGGCCAATAAGGCTGGTTACTCTAGACCACAGGACATCTTTGATGCTATAATCAGCGGTGAAGTGGGTAGTCGTAAGACTGAGCGTCAGCTTGGTGGAGAATCAGGTCCAACCACAGCATCAAGTACGGGTGATCCAAGAGATTCAAGGGCATTTTCAGGGAGCTATCAAGATGGAAGACAACAGCAAACAGTCGAATCTGACGGAAGAGGGCAAGCAAGTGATCTTTCAGATGATGGAAGAGGCCAAGTTAAAAGGTCCATCGCCACAGGGCGGGAAGGCACCGCCACCGCCACACAGCAAGCCCAACTCCCCGTAACGGGTACGGACCTAAGCCGTCTTTCTGACGTATCTTTCTTAAAAGAATTCCTTAAAAGACCAGGATGGACAGTAATCACTGGCACAAGGGAGATCAACAAGGAAGACCCCCAATACAAGAACACTGATTTAAATAGTCAGGGTCAAGAGATTGGCCCGTTAATGCTTGAAATAGACCTCAAGAAAAGAGCCATAGATGATGAGAAGGCCAATGACAGGCTTGAACAATACTTTGTAGAAAACGATATACCATATGAAATGATACAAGGTATTTACCTTGGTCAGGATCAAGGAAGAAACTTCTTAGCTGTTGTCGATGTTGATGAGGCTACAAGACTTGGTCGATCCTATGGTCAAGAAAGCGTTCTTACAAACGATGGCCTTGTGTACTCAAACCCAAGACCAGACACATTAGCTACAGGACAAGTTAAGTTTGGAGAAGAGGCTTTAGCTGAAGAGTTTTATTCAGTAATTAAAGGCACCCCCTTCTCAATGGGACTAGACTTTGATACTGGTCTCGGCAACCCTGTAATTCCTGAGGGATACTTTACATCAGAGGCCCGTCCACAGTTGCCATTGAGGGACGCTGACGGCAAGGTTGAGCTTCATCACTGGTCTGGGCGGGAACTATCTGAGATAGACCCAGAGTTCGCTGGCACAGGCCCTCTACAGGGCGATGAGAGGCGCAGAGGGGCTAAGACTACGTTCTTTGGTATCAACCCTAAGCAAAACCAGAGATCACAGGGTACGGGCTACGTTAAGGAGAGCGGTCTTGGTGCCAATGAACACATTGTGGCTGTTGATCCAAACAGGCTGTACCCGTGGAATGAAGACCCTGACGGTATCTTGCCCAGCGTCTATACAAATCCCAATGGTTCAAAGTCAGACGCTGACTATGAGGCTAAGATTAAATCGGCTGGTTACTTAGGTTTTTACATTACGGAGAGTAGCACAAACCAATCGCCTCACGGCAATACCGCTGGCCTATTTTACAAGATGCCTGTGGAGAGTGTTGAAAGCAGAGATTCGATACGCAGTGAGCTTTTAGGTAAAAAGCAATCTCTCGCTTTGACTCGTAGCTTTATTGAATTTTATGATGGTCAGAATGTTGTACCTAAAGTTAATGATAAAAATGGAAACGCTGTTGATCCTGATTATGTGTATCGAACAATGTCCAGAAAGGAATACGACAGCATAGAGGAACTTGGAGAGTTAACAAACACAGGTATGTATGGACGCATTCACGCATCCGCATCTCCCCTTCCTGAGTTTTCAAATAAAGTAGACGATACCGTAACTGTAAAAATAAAGTATGACAGAAATGATGGCTGGAAAGCAAAGTACAGCGGTAGCGGTGAAGTATATGCGGTTACAGAGAAGGCTATTCCATCAAGTAAGATAGAGCCTGATAAAGTTCAATTGAACCAAAAGTTCTCTCGCGCAATACCACTTACCAAAGAACAATATGACGCTAGCATTCTTGACTACTTGGACCCTAAGACAGGCAAGCCTGTATTTAAAAGCCCAGCGGGTGATAACACTTTAGTTGAATTTGCTAGGAAGATAGCAAAGCTTAGATTGACACCTCAGTATGATGTGATGAACTCTGAAGCTGACAGGGAAGCATTAGCACAGATAGCGGCTGCTGAAGCTGAGGCGGCACTAATATCTGGCAGTGATGCCCTCGGCTGGTATGACGCCACCCTGAAGCTTGCCAAGCAGATACTGTATCCTGTCTACCCTGAGATATCACCTATAAAGCCTGACGGCTCTGCAAACCCTGCATATGATGAAGCGGCAGAACATGCCTTCGACTACGCCACAGCAGTGACATCAAACGGCCTAGCTGTGATAGACAACTACAGCCTAGCTGCTAAGGCCTATGACATATGGTCCAAAACTGGTCGCTGGGATGATGGAATGGCGTCTGGCAAACAGGGCAAGTCTATGCAAAAGGCATGGATGTTCTGGAATGCTTTGTCAGATCAAGGGATGAACTCACAGCAGATAAAACAACTGCTAAATACTCAAATTCCTCGCGGTCAAATTAATAATATTTTGAAACAAGTCTTTGATGTTAAATCAATAAGTGAGCTTCCAGTTACGCCTGATGCCTCAGAAGAGGCTGGCACCACAGTGTCTATCGCTTATGTTATCGGACCTAAAATTGGAAATGGCTTTTATCAAAACCTAAACGGAAACTATGACCCTCTGACAATGGACAGATGGTGGATGCGTTTCTTTAATCGTATTTCTGGTGATATGATTGAGGTATTTGATGAAGCTAAATTAAATAGATCAAGAGATGATCTTTTTGATATTTTGCAAGGTAGGTCTGAAATACTGTCCGAAATGGACAAAGCAATAATTAAAACAGTCAGGCGTGAACTTGGAGTAAAGAAACTTCTTAAAAAAGATTTAGATTTAATTGCTCCAAAAATTCAAGCTACCTTCGACAGGGAATACTTTAAGAAAACATACAACAACACTATGGAAGAGTTGGACAATGCCAGCCCTGAAACAAGATATAATTTTGAAGTTAAAGGCACAAAAGTAATTGGTCCAGATGCAGATATTGTTAAGAAAATAGCTCAAGATTCTAGACCTAAAAACACTAAAATGATTAGGACCGCCAACACCCTTGCTAAAAAGCTAAAGCCAACTTTGCAAGAGCAACCAAGAACCGCACAAGACAGAACAGCCATGAAGGATGTGGCTAACCGTGCGCGTAAAATACTCAAAGATCAGTTAGGCGTTGACATAACAAATGCTGATTTCCAAGCGTTGATGTGGTACGCTGAGAAACGTATATTTGAAGCTGGTGGCGTTAGAAAAGGTCGTGGTGAAGACAACGACTATGCTGATGGCGCATTGGCACTACTCAAGGAAAGGGGCATAGCAGATGCCACAATCAAAAATACACTCCCCGCAGCAGAGCGAGGGAGATTCGATAATCTCCAAGATGACCAAGGCGCAGATAGCGAAGCTGGCAAGCCTGTTAAAAAGCTCACAGCCGCCCAAAGAAAACAAATAAAAGAATTAGAAAGTGAATCTCCTAAGTTCTTTGAGCCAAGAGAAATTGCTTTATCAAAAAGAAGAATATCTGATGACCTGACATCAGAGGAAATGGTTGCGGTAGACAAGGCGTTATCTGAGATGCCTTTGGACCCCAACATGGTTCAAAAGAAACTATCCGCTGCACCCACAAATCCATACAGGATGGTCAGAACACCAACTCAAGGCGAACCTGACTACGTCTATGGAAACATATACGAAGACGGCAAGAAGAAGCCTGTTTTTCTTTTGGAAGGTGCAGATGACGAAGGCGTGGGCTTTGGCCTATACCACATACAGCAAAAAAGACCTGAAGACACTAGGTCTCATGAGCAAGAGTTCCAAGAGTTTTACGGATACGACAACGCCTCTGAAGCTATTTATGAGGTGATGAAGCTATGGTCAAAGCAAGGCAACAGAGATGGCAAGAATGTAACCTCAAGCATTGATCCTCGTAATGGCAGATTGGCATTGGTCTGGAACAAGGCACCAAAGTACCCTGTAAAAATTGTTATAAGCAAGTTCAATCCAGTTACGAAAAGAGAAGCGTCAGAAAAGGATGCTCGTCTTGGCAACTTCCTTTATAGCATTTTAACCTCTTATCCAGAAACACCTAAGCAGTCACGCAAGAGCAGCGCGGCTTTCTCAACTAGTTATGCCGCTGCAAGTGGCACAAGCAATGCCACCGCAATGAACAACCAGATGATGCGGTACACCACGATCTCTGACTTCTTGGCGAAGCAAATAAATCGCTTTACCAGTGACAAGTCTGTGGGTCAGAAGGCAGCAGATAAATTCTTCCAGAAGATACAAGACAGCTTCCTGCCTGTTGGTCGTGTCATTGATGATCTCAAACGTCTTGGCGCAACCATCACTGACGCTATGGACCCTTACTTACAGCAGCAACTTAGCGTAGGTATAACTGGTGATAAGATAGCAACCAGAAAGGACACTATATATAGAGATGTTGCTAAAGCCGTTAACAAGATGCGGATTTCAGACAGACAGATAGACAACTTAGTTCAGGTGTCAAACAATGCGGCCCGTCAGTATGCCAGCAACAACGGTATGCAGGGCGCGTCTGAAGGTCTTGCAGCCTATAATATGAAAGACCCTCAGTCTAAGAGCCTATCACTTCTTGATACCTATCTTTACGCCAAACACGCTAAGGAACGTAACGCATATGTCAGGTCAATCGACAGCACCAACGACATGGGTTCTGGTATGTCTGACCTTGAGGCAGATGCCATCATTAATTGGTTTGATACACAGCTTGTACCACGGGACAGGAACGCCATTGCTGAAGGCGAGAGAGCCATACGCGCCATCGTAAAGGACACCAACGATGAACGGTTTGCATATGGGCTACAGCCAGACCAAGCCACTTTAAATTCAAATGGACCAAACTATCAATTCTATGTTCCCTTAAAAGGACACATGGAAATGGATGAAGAGTCAGGCACATCAAGTGTGCCATCTACACCTAAGTACGGTGCCAAGGGGCGTGAGGATCAAAGGGTCATGGGCCGTAGGTCTTATGGTCGTGATGTATCATTCAACGCCATGTTACAGAACACCGACACGATCACTCGCGGTGAGCGCAATAAAGTCGGTCAGTCTTGGTTGGAGCTTGTAAGAAATGAGCCAGCCAAGATGCAATCCTATGGTGAGATACTACAACAGAAGCCGTCAAGAAGGGTCATGAAGAATGGTCAAGTTGTTATGGCTGTCGATCCAAATTACAAAACCCGTGATGATATTCTCGTTGTTAAAGAAGGTGGCAATGAGATTGTCTATCAGTTCTATCCAGATCAGCTAAACTTGGCAGGTGCCTTTACTGGCAAGAATGTTTGGACCGCACAGAACGCAAATGTAATCCTAAGAGGCACACAGAAACTAAACAGATGGCTGTCAAACATTAACACCTCATGGAACCCTGAGTTCCTAATTTCCAACCTCGCCAGAGATATTCAAGCCGCTGGCATTAGCCTTGGAGAGTTTGACGCTAAGGGCCTACAGTCTACCGTTATGACCAATGTACCGAAAGCAATAGCTGGCATGAAGCGTTCCATTAGAAACGGTGATGACAGTTCTGATTGGGCAAAGAAGTACAAAGAGTTTAGGGCCGCTGGTGGTGCAAGCGCAGCAAACCCAATGAATAGCCTAGCGGATCAAATAGGTAATTTAGGTGATGTGCTGAATGATATGTCTGACGCTGGTGGTAAATCCAGAGCGGCTTGGAATAAGGCTGGTAAGCCTTTGGTCAAGGCTATGGAAGACTACAACCTTATATTTGAGAACTCGGTAAGGGTGACAACCTTCCATGCGCTTAAAGACGCTGGAGTATCGCCTGAGAGGGCCGCACAGGCCGCTAGAAGCGTTACTGTGGACTTTGGTAAGTCTGGTGATTGGGGTGGCTTCGTAAACTCTTTGTACCTGTTCTATAACGCATCACTTCAGGGATCGTTCTTCTTCCTTAGGTCTTTGTCCCGTATGCCAAAGGCCAAGCTTGCTAAGTACGTTGGCGGCATAATGGCTGTTGGTGCCTTAATGGACAGCTTAAACGCTGCAATGTCTGATGAAGATGAAGATGGAATTAAAGAAGTTGATAAGGTTCAGGATTACGTTGCTGAACACAACTGGGTTATTATGACGCCATTTCTTGAAGACACACCATACCTCAGCCTACCCATGCCATATGGTATGAATATGCTATACAATACTGGCAGGGCGGCATCTCAATATGTTCGTGGCGGCAAACGTCTGGATCAAGCCAGCTCATCTATAGGCAGAACCCTTTTAGAAGTTGTTAATCCATTAGGCGGCTCAGAGCATTTCTTAAACTTTGCAGCACCAACCATTGCCGATCCATTTATCTCACTGTACGGCACCAATAAGGACTTCGCTGGAAGACCACTCATAAAGACCGCATTCCCAAATCAGATAGCTTCTGACGCTAGCCTGTATTGGAGCAGCACATCACCAACGGCTGTATCTATAGCCAATTCCCTCAATGAGCTTACGGGCGGCAGTGACGCTGTCTCTGGATGGATAGATTGGTCACCAGACAGTCTAGAGTTTTGGTATGACTACATCACAGGTGCCACAGGTAAGACCATTCAACGTGCGGCAGAGATTGGACCTAAGCTTGCCAGTGCTGACAACGCCGAGGACTTCTGGAATACAGTGGGCCGTGACTTCCCGATGGCAAGAAAGCTCATAGGTAACATTGGTGATAGCGAAAACCTTAGTGTCTACATTGATAAGCGTGATAGGATTAATGTTGCCAGACAGGAACTAAAGAACGCATATGAGGCTGGTGACCGTGAACGGTTTGAAGCAGCCAAAGAGCGTTATCCTGATGAGATAAGGGCAATTGCTGGTATGAGGAAGGCTGAAGCGGCTAGACGTAAGAACTCTCAGCGGGTTAACATTGTTAAGAACGCTCAGAACATAACTGAAGAAAGACGGGAACAGCTCCTTAGTCAGCTCAGAGAACAAAAGAAAAAAATAATATCATTTGGTATTAGAGCTGCTGCTAACATTTAAGTTCAATTGAACCAAAATAAACGCCCCACCCAAAACCCAAGGGTGGGGCTACAGTCACTCAGGTGGACTAAGGTAAGACAATACAAAAAAACTTACCGTTTGGCCCAAGCCTGTATTGAGGGTGTTTTTTAGGCTGAATGAGCACCTAGCCGACCGCCCCCTGCGGGATAACTGAACAGGGCAAGCCAAGACCCATTCAGCTATGACAATTGCTTATTATGTATCGATCAAGATCAATCATTGACAACTGTAGTGCCTTTACTTTCTGGATGGCTTCATTGTCAGATTCAAAGTGCATTATTGCGTTCATTGATACTTCCATAAACCCACGTAGTACGCATATAGTTTCTAGACTTGGTATGTGCTGTTTCAACATATTACCCATTTTCTTGCGTTCAATATCGTCAGCGTCAGGCCATCGCATCATCATATTTTTCATAATATTACTGGTTGGCGTCCAATCTATGATTGCCCTGTGTATGATGTCATCTTCCACATCAAACACTAAATCTTCTGGACAATCATCAGGTATTTCTGACGGATCAATGCTATCGTCCTCATCCATCTTGTTGGACATTACACCAAAAACTCCCTCTAGGCACAATAATGTGCCTAAAGCTAGCTCTGTTGATTTGCGTGTATGTTCTATCAATGCACTTCCCCTAAGCTTCTTTTGGTTTGCGTACATACTTACGTTTCTTTCTTGGTTCTTCATCAGGAAGCTTTTCGCCAAGAACTTGAGAGTACCACTTGTTAATTTCACCCATCTTCCATCTTCGTATTCTAGTGCTGAAGACAATAGGCTTAGGAAAGGTTTTGTCAGTTTTGATGATAGACCTGACAGTTCCTTTGCTCATGCCAATTATCTTAGCGATTTGGTTTAAATCAACAAGCAATGGTTTTACTTCATCCATAACCTAAAATCCTCTCTTAAAGACTCAAACTTTTGTCTAGCATCTGTGTTATTCCTAAACTCTGATCTTGATTTGATACCGCAAATTTCTCTAACAGCAGATACGCAAGCGTCTTCTGTACTGGTTTCTGTAAGGCCAGCCTCTAACATATACCTGCCGAAATCATCATTACGACAAAGCAGCCCAGCGGATGCTATCAGCTTTTCAATAGCCACCATATCGGCCCTATCGTCAGGCTTGTCATCATCTGTAAGCTTAACCATGCCAACCATGTAACGAGTGCCAACCCAATCGGTATGAAGATTAGAAGGGCAGTCGTTAGGATGTACATTCAGCCTCAAGATGACCCCATTGCGGTCTTGGGACATTGAGACCTTTACGGCCTCAAATCCCATCGCTGCATTTTTAATGTCTACCACATCATCCACTGAACAATCTCCTGAAGAAACCTTTTTTCTTTGGTTCTTCCGTTGGCTTCAGTCCTTCTACAGCTTTAAGCAACTCGCTCATCTCTGTCGATGTTACTTGAACCATTGGTTCTGGCACTATGTCCCGTGGCTTGAGTGATAAAGTTTGTTGCTTTTTCTCTGGAAGACTAAGCCTTGGTTTATGCCAAGTCTTCAGCTCAACATGACGTTCACTCATTGGATCAACCTTTTGGTTCTTCCAATGCTCATCATCAAGTTTATCATCATAGCTTTTATAATCTGCCCCAAAAAGTTCGTTCAGACCCGGACCAATCTCATCCAGCAATTCTTTTCTGCTAGGTAATTTTCTGGTAGGTGCCTTGTTAGTGTTCATTCTTTCATATGCTGAGTCTTTGACATCTCCTACAGGTCCATATTCTTGCGAATTTTCTAAGGACGCTGCCAGCGTGTGAGTTGTTTCAAAGTAAATTCTACGAATTTTAGCATATACACCCTTGTAGCTTCTTTTTCCCTCACTGCCGTTTAAAGCTCCAACAGCATTAAGTCTCTCAGCAATTTCTTCAATTGTAAAACTACCTAACATTCTCAACACTATTTGGTTCTCTTCTGTCGAGTACTTGCGATTTTTTACTTTTCCTCCTTTAGGAATGAAAGATTTTTTAATTAAAGGCTTGGGTGCCAACATATCATCAATTGGGTTATTTTTCTTAATCACACTTTTTAAAGGCGGCAGACCATCTTTGTTATATGATGGTTTTTCATTCCTAATTTTATAAAGCTTTAGTCGAACAGCCTTTTCTGATCTGTCAAGCATCTCTCCTATATCAGCATATGAGACATTATTCTTGTCTTGCTCAACTGCACAGTCAATTTCATCACTGCTCCAGTTTGTTCCTTTCTTTGCATTTGTTGCAATTTCTTTTTCAAGCTTTGTCATTTGATTTCTCCGTATTTTTGCCAATTGGCGTACGCCCACTCTTTGGCGTCCACTCCGTTCAATGCCCACCAGACCCTTTCGTTCCCGTAGGCGTGGAGATTAATGTGGCAAAACCTACAAAGCGGCACTACCCAGTTATCTCCTGTTTTGTATCCCACGCCCCGCTTCTCTGCGAATTGTAGGTGATGAGCCTCTCCAGACCGTCTGCACACTATGCAGGGCTTCCCCCGCACAGTATTCAGATACTTCTCATCCTTAACCCTATTTTGTTTGGGTATTAGAATGGCACCTCTTCCTTCTTATTGTATGTTGGCTGTGAATTATTCCTATAGGCTCCCCGCTCTTGCAGTTCTTTCTTACGCTTCCAGTTCATGTCACCAACTAAAGAAAGAAAGTTCTTTCCATTTTTGCTAACTTTGCGCCATCCAGCCAAGTCAAGTACTGGCTTCTCAATGCCAGACTGCATTTGATCCATAAGGTCTTGAATGACCTCATGTCCCAACTCCAATGACCCATTATAATCTGGGTGATTTGGCTTTTGCTTGCGGTCATTTTGAAATAATGCACCGCTCGGTTTGTATCCATCACTCATGCTGCTGCTCCTTTGAGTTCTGTTTTACGTTTGCTGAATGAAGCAATTGTTTCTTCATACAGTTTAGGGCTGGCATCCTTTAACTGATCCAGCGTCTTCTGATTTGCCTTCCAAAAATTAGTAAGGTGTTCTGTGGTTTCCACTAAGGTTAAAAGCCCAGAAAAGCTTTCTGACACCATAGACCATCCAGTACCCTTCACAGGGACGCCGTCAGGGCCTGATATGGTTGGGAACCCCTTAGATGGTGCCTGTTTGGTCGCAGGTGCGCTCACAGGGCCGCTCACAGCCTCTGAGGGGCTATCCTGAGGCATATCCTCACCAGCGTATATGTAGTGGCCTAGACCAAGGTAGGCTATCGCCTTTGCCAAGCATCTTTGGTGCGCTGTGTTTACATCAAAGCTATTGGGGTTTTGGATAGGCTTGTTCGCGTAGTTCGTCACGGGAAACAACTCAGTGACAATATCATTGCCAGCGGTCACCGTTACTTGAACGTAGGTATACCCTTGATCATCTTTGATATAAGGCAGACCACTAGGCTGTATGACTTTCTCAAAGGTGGCGTTAGGATAGTAATCCTTGAGCACACCCCAAGCCCAAGCCCATGATAGATATGTCAGGCCATTCTTTTTTTCTGTGTGTTCGTTTACACTAATTTCCTTGAGCGTATCCCAGACGCTTCTTGGTTTCCAGTTAGGTTCAATTGAACTTAAATCTTCAGTCTTTTTATCTTCGTCTTTTTTCTTTTTAGTTGGCATATTATTCTCTCTCTTTGTTCACCGATGCCTCAATGGCAGATCGGTATTCTTTAGTTGATTTACCTCTTAGGAAGCTATTCTGAGTAAAGCCCTTCTTCCTACCCTTGGCCCACACAGATGCATCCTTCTTTTTATTTGATGGTTCAGTGGTGATCATTGGAAACAGCGTTGGCTGTAGTTGTAAGAACCAATGATTAATATCTCTCCTTCTTCTGATCCCTCCCTCTGTTACACGCTCACAAACAAATCCCATATTCTTCCAGAAGCCGTTTGCCTCTATATCTGATCCACATCGCAATGATATGGCATTGCTTGCGTTCACTTTAGCCATGCCCGTCAGGTGCCTTATTAACTCTGCACCATAGAGTTGGCCTCTTAGATCGTATTGGATACAGGCTTGGTGTATCTTCAAAGTGTCACAAAACGAGCCGTGGTAAATGTAACCCGCTGGGTCACCGTTCACTCTGGCTAGTAGAACCCTGAAGTTCTCAACCTCGCGCTCAAAGACTTGGCTTGGATAGAATGCCAGCTCTTCAGCATTCTTTTTCTGCAAGCTGTCTATGTATGTGAGGTCAGACATCAAGGCTGGTGCCACTTCAATACTCAAGTCTCAACATTCTTTCTCTTTAGGTTGCTCAAAATCACTTCCAAATAGCTCTTCGACCATTGGCTCAAGCAGTTTTAATGTCCATTTTCTGCGATCTTCTGGTTTGATGTCGGGGTGATTGTGAACGTATTCGCAGACTATACGAATATATTCATATCCATTTACTTTATCAGTCATAATTCAATCAATCCCTTAGTCACTTAAAAGGTCTATGCCTTTTTTAGTTAATGTTTGATGATGTTCTGGATTCCACGCTCCCCAGCCTTGTTTCGCTGCTGCTCCCTCTTCTGCCGTCAAGTAACCATCAAGGTTGGCTTTTTTTCTCATCTTCATAATAGCCTTAGCTTCTATCTGACGCGCCCTCTCCCTCGTAATGTCAAATGCCTCAGCGGTTTCTTCTAAAGTAGCCTTCATGACAAAACGCATTGACACAACGTCACGCTCTCTCGGTGTAAGATTGCTGGAAAACTTTGAGATAGCACTTAATTGAGACAAAGACTTTTCGCTATTCCCGTCCTGAATTATTTTTTTAACACTGTCTAAATCAATTTCCACTTCAGAAGTGGACTTGGTTAATTTAAACTCACGAAGGTGATCAGGCCACAAATCTTCAGGCTCCTCTCCAACCATCGCTGCAACATCCAAGGCTAAGTCAGTCCAACCATTTTTGTTAAAAGGCTTTAGTTGCATGGTGACCAAACTGTTTACTCTGGATTGATCAAGGTGACATTGTCGGGCCAAATCAGCCACTGATCTATAGCGAGACCTAATTGCTTTTAACAACCTGCCGTTACGGACAGTTACCTTAATGTTGAAGTCTTCATTTGAGTTTGGTTCAACTGAACTTAAATCTTTAGAAGTCTTCACAACTGCGCCCCCTTAAATTGATCACAAAACTCAGCTACGTTGCAGTAGTTGCCTTCGCACCTTGTGGCTTCTCCAGCTCTATACTCAACGAATGTTTTGTCTGCGTGATTGTCAGAAAACTCATTGGCCTCAGCCTCAGTTCCAAAGACCCTCAAGGCCCTTTTGGCTGTTTTCTTTTTAACCGCCCACTTTTCAGGCTTCGCCCATATATCTTCTTTAGAGCATACTGGCATCATTCCAGTCAACTCATGGTTGATCTCTGCCTCTTGGTGCAGTGCCGATCTGTAGCTGACAAAGTCGGCCCTTTCCTCAGGCGTCCACAGAGGCAGCTCAACAAGCACTACAGGGGCTTTAGGATAGTCTGGCTCCATCTGAGCCTTACGGCGTGACCAATCACGCACAATGGCGCATATGCGAATGCTGCTGACCTTACGCCCTGCATTCTTACAGTTCGGGTCATTCTCAAGAAGCCATGCGTAGCAATTCTGCTGCCAAGCCCATGCGTCCTTGGTAAAGATAACTGACCACACACTGGTCACTTTGTAATCTGTAATTCTGACGGTGCCATCATCCAAAACCTCTTGATGGTCAACCGCACCAGACAGGGTCCACCCATTGGCTTGTCCAAACAGGCGTTCCTCAATGGTCACGTTCTCTTGCGATTTACTGCTTTCAAGGATGTGATGGACGGCTGTACCAAACAAGGGCCACACCTTATCGACAACATCAGACACCATGTCTGAGTGATGCTTGTCTTTCATCAGGCGCACCCGTGGGCTGTCAATCAATGTGGTTACACTGATGTCAGCTTTGCCCTTCGTGTACTTGTCATCACGGGCAAAATTAACGAATGCATCTGGCAAGCCAAACTCGTTTGTGATTTTCATTTGTAAAGTCTCCACTCTCTGTTAGGGTTGTATCATCTAAACGATATAGGTGCAATAGGTAATTTTATGTCAGGAAAGGTAGCTTACAAAATGTTAGACAGTGGAACAATGCAAGCGATAGAGGCGCGGTTTGAGATAGCTGGTGAGCCAGCATCAAAGGCCAATTCACGCAGGGCCGTGGTGATAGCTGGTAGGCCGTCATTCATCAAAAGCAAGAAGGCTCTGGGATACGTCAAGATTTTCAAGGCTCAATGCCCCAAGCTTGAGCATATGCTTGAGGGTGATTTAAAGGTTGAGATGATGATCTACTACGGCAGTCGCAGACCTGACTTGGATGAAAGTTTGATCTTAGATTGTATGCAGGATTTTATTTACGCCAATGACAGACAGGTCAAACAGAAGTTTATTTACTGGGGTCTAGACAGAGGTGCCCCCAGAACGATTATCAAGGTCAGCCCTTGTGACATATACGATATCCCAGCCTATATAATATAAACTATTAAAGTAGCTCTAGCTTACTACAGTAAAGAGATATCTATAGTAGTTATTATATATACTACTACTATATATAGTAAGACATTGATATCTTTGAATATTATTAGCGTAGCTCAAAAAAAAATATTGACACTCAGGCACCTTCAGAATTAGGGTAGTGCCAGAGATGGAGAACCGCAATGTTGAAAGAGCAAATGCGGGGGGTGGCTGTAAGACTTGGACAAGGACAACACAAGGTTGTTTGTCCCATATGCAGTCACAACCGCAAGAAGAAGACAGACAGAACGCTATCTCTCAAAATTGACAACGAAAAAGCCCTGTATCAGTGCTGGCACTGTGATGAGCAAGGGGCAGTCAACTTGGGAGAGAAAATAATATTTAAGGAGAGGCCTGTGGCAATAGCAAAAAAACTACAAGAAACAGACTTATCATCAGCTTCATTAAGGTGGCTACAGGGAAGGGGGATTTCAGAAGATACAGCGCGTAAGGCTGGCCTAAAAACAGTCAGCCATTGGATACAATCAGCAGGGAAAGAGACTGAATGTATTATGTTCCCGTATCAAAACAAGGGACAGACATACGCATCTAAAATACGTTCAATTGAACTTAAAGGCTTTTCTTGCAACGGTGCGCCTTCAACCATGTTTAACATTGAGAATGTTGAACCAAAGGAAGCAATGATAATCTGCGAGGGCGAGATGGATGCGTTGGCATTCATGGAAGCTGGGTACAGCAGTGTGGTCTCTGTCCCTAACGGTGCAGTGATGAAGGTGGTTGATGGCAAGATAGACCCCAACGAAGATAATAAGTTCAAGTTTATCTGGAATGCAAAGAAGCGCATTGAGATGTCATCCAAGGTCATCATCGCAACAGATGGTGATGCGTCAGGTCAGGCAATGGCTGAAGAGATTGCACGGCGCATAGGCAAGGACAAGTGCTGGAAGATTGACTTCGATGACAAGTGCAAGGATGCTAATGATGTTCTGATGAAGCGAGGCACCGATGGCATTGATGATCTGATCGTCAACTCAAGGCCGTGGCCTGTAGCTGGCCTGTATCAGGCAGAGCATTTCTATGATGAGTTGGATGAGATTTACGAGAAGGGCATGGGCCGTGGCGAAAGTACAGGCTATGACAATGTCGATGAGCTTTACACCGTTTCAGAGGGACAGCTAACAATTGTTACTGGACATCCATCGTCAGGCAAATCAGAGTTCATTGATCAGATCATGGTCAACATGGCGCAGTCTAAGGGCTGGAAGTTTGCCGTCTGTTCGTTTGAGAACGAGCCAAGGCTACACATCGCTAAGTTGATTTCCAAATTCAAGCGTAAGCCATTCTTTGAGGGCCAGACAGATCGTTTGAGCTACGATGATTTGAATCATGGCAAGAAGTTCGTACAGGATCACTTCTCCTTCCTGTATCAAGCCGATGGATCACAAAGCACGATAGACAACATTGTTGACAGGTTGAAGGTGGCGGTCATGCGTCATGGGGTCAGGGGTGCCATCATTGATCCATACAACTACATCCAACGAACAGGTGATGCTAGCGAGACAGATTGGGTCTCAAGCTTGCTCACAAAGATCAGGGTATTCGCTCAAGCGCACGGTGTACACATCTGGTTTGTAGCTCACCCAACTAAGATGATGCGAGGTGCAGATGGAAAGGTGCCAGCTCCTAAGGGCTATGACATCTCTGGATCGGCAGCATGGTTCGCTAAAGCAGACGTAGGCCTCACAGTGCATAGACCAGACCCTGTCAGGACAGTTGAGTCAGAAATACACGTATGGAAGTGTAGGTTTAGCTGGGTTGGTAAACAAGGCGTCACTGAGCTTGACTTTGATATGCTTACATCATGCTACAGGCAACGGTTTCATGATCCCATTCTAGATGCGCCAATCATAAATGAGGACGATGATGATGACGTACCGTTCTAAAAATCTGGTTTCGGCAAGGCCGTTAGAAGAAAGCGAAGGCGTCATCTTATTTATTTGGGGTCAAGGTACAGAGCTTATCAGTGCAGAGTTAAACAAAAGAGAGGCAATGAGAATATGTAGCGAGATCATGGATAAGTTAATTCAGTCGGGTGATAGTCGAACTATAGAAAGGTTCAAGTGAACCAAAATGATGGTGTATGACATGATTAATAGAACTGAATATTCACGGGTACTCAACGAAAATAAAATGCTGAGAGAAGAACTTTCAAGGTTGATGAAAGATTTGGAAAACAAAAGGGAAGAAAATGACGGCTTTAGAACGGTGGAAAGAGATGGCGATTGTGGAGAACGCGAGGCACCTTGAGAAGAATGATGGTAGAACTGAGAATTATGGCCTCGGTCATCAGAACTACAACGGTGGTAGTCACGGTAAATCTGATGAAAGAAAGCTTGAAGACTTAGACCATTCTATTAAAATTGTTAACAGAGAGATTGGCAAGTATAGAGATAAGTTAACAAGAATGAAGAGAAGAAGACGCGAATTGATAAGTAAAATGAACTAGCTCAGAGTTGTTGACGTTGTTTAATTCTGGTGCTATGGGGGTTCATGAGGTTCTCCTCCCAGCCTCGCCCTGTCTGCCTCAACACAGACGGAACACTCTCTCTCTAGAGGGCCAGCCCTTATTATGGGGCTGGCTTTTTTTATTATCTTATCTGTTTTTAGGAATTATATATCCATTGCTTTTCATCTGATTTGCAAGCGTCTGATAGTTGGCATATCCAAGAAGCACAAACATTTTTGTTTTATTGCCTTCGCACTCGACATATGCAGCATCCCACATTTTAAACCTTAACTCTCTTACCTTTGATTCAATATTCCAATTCATTGGCAGAGGCTGTTCACGGACGCGAGGTAGATCAACTTCAGTCGAAGTGTTGTGATTAGATTTTAACATCTGATCACTGTGTATTTCAATGGTATTGTCTGACAGGCTAATTGTAATTTTAGTCATGGATTTACTCTCTCTTTTGATTGAAGTTACATATCAAGGGCGCGTAAAGTTGCATCTTTGACACGCCGCTCAAGCAGTGACAGTGCTTGCATATAGTTCTTACCGACAGCGGTGATTGATTGATCGAAGCCATCATAAACCAAAACCCATTCATTCTGTATCTGGACTTTGTTTTTCTTATGCTGAACGGTCTGAGCTTCATAGGTTCTGAACTCAAGATTGCTTGGCTTGCGTCCTCGGTAATAGCCATTTCTTTTGACCGTCACGGGGATGGCGTTGAGAACAAATCTAGGTCCATTCCCTGCTTTGGCTTTAGTGATACCTTGATTGAACACACGCCTAAGCCAAGTTATATGAAGCTTGATTGTGTTGTCTGATAGCCTAATGCCATGAGTGGAAGGGTCTACACCACAGTCATGAGGGTCAGAATAAACCTCAACTGCGAAATTGCCAGAAGGCCATTGTTGAGCAATGCTTGATGTTGCTTTACTCTTGATTGTAGACTTTTCTTTGGCAATACTGTTTAGGCTCACCACTTCTCTGCGCTTTGATCTACTCTCAGATATGGCATTGCGACAGTCACGCCATGTAGACATAACCCCCCTTGTAGTGTCTTTAGTCATCAAGGAGTGGATCATGTTAGTGACATGCTCCTCTTCCTTGGTGAAGTAAGAGTACATAGAGCCGTTGGACAACTTCCGAAAAAAGTCTTTCGTCTTTATCCTTGACAACATTTCATTGTCAGTATTGCCAAGCTTAGATGTCTTTTCCCTTCCAAGAAAAACCTCAAGGTTATTCATTAACAACTTGTGGTTCTCAATGAACTGAGCCTCCTTTATGTAGTTCAGCTCGTCTTCATTGATTTGACCGTAGTCATCTTTCCAATGTGTTTTAAGCACACTACCATCAATGAAAAAGTCTTGATCAATATTGTACATAGTACCTCCAGTTAAGTTCAATTGAACTTTTTAATTCTTTGCCTTATCTTCCACAGGCTCAACCCTGTGGTCTTGGAGATGGCTTTTTTGGTAAAGCCATCTTTCATCATGACCTTGATCAGGACATCAATTTCATCACTCTCCTTGTCATAAATGTCTTGAAGCTTTTCCTTCAAGCTATCAACTTTCTTCCAACATGCACTTATCTGAGCAAACTCAACTGCGATCTCGCCATGAACTGCCAATCTTTGCTGTTGAAACTTTTCTTTCAATGGACCCCAATACTTCATTGCGCTGGCCTACTAGCATCTAACCTTCCGCGATTGCACCATTCCAGAATATAGTCTTTGGCTTCATACCTATCGCAATCAATAAGATCGGGAAGGTGACGGGCCAGCGAAAATGCGTGATGCTCACCACTCTCCATTAGTGCATCTATTACGCGAAATGCTTGTGCTTTCTTTTCTTCTTCAGACATATCTATTTCCTTTTGATTGATTGGTGAGGTGGTTCGCGGTCTCCCTGCCACCTCGGTCAGGTAAATCAGGGATGGAAGTCGTCCCCGCCGCAATCTTTAACCCCGTGTGTTTAGATACACAGTTTCGCCCCAAGGGGCAGGGTCACCGTCAACCCAACTACTAACCCACATTACGGGGTAGTCAGGCTTGGCATCTGGGTAATCATAGATGTCCATGTCGGTGAAGTATACCATGTTGTCACAAGGCAGTTCTTTTTCTGCGATGTAATCAAACACTGGGGATACTCTTGTGCCGCCGCGACCATGCGCCGACACTGAGGTGACTTCCTCACCTTGTTCGTATGTTTGCACCTCTTGGATACGCGCATCACAGGTGATTACGGTGATCGACTTGGGTGACAGGTCATTGCTTATGGCATTGATGCCGCCAATGTAGTACTCAATCTCTCTGTCGGACACTGACGCGCTACTGTCTACAGCTAGCACCCAATGCCCTGCGCCCTTCTTGACAACTGACGGCATGATCATACCCGTCATGCCCCAGATTTTACGGCTGGGTTTAGCCATGCTACGGTCATCACGCTCATCACCGCCCATGAACCTTTGCACACTGTCTTCCCAACGGATTTGATTGCGCTGCATTCTGTCGATCACACTCTTGATTTCAGAGGGTAGCTTGCCGACAGATTTGGCAGAGTTCGCAGCCATCATGATCTTAGCACTTAGGTTGGCTTCCATTGCAGCCTCTTCAGAGGGTGAAGGCTTACTGCCGTCTTCGTTTCGCGCATCCATGTATCCGCTGACCCATGCGCCCTCAGGAAGCTCGTAGTCCTCAGGCAAGCGGTTGTAGATAGCCTCGGCACTCATGCCTAGATACTGCTCGTCGTACAGTGCGCCCTCAGGCAGGGCCATGATAGCCTTGCCAGATTTAGTCTTGGTTTGCTCCGCAATGGACAGGACAATGGGGTTGGCTGCAAAGTCACATGAATAGTTCCAACGATCCATGTCACGGTCACCCCGCCTGAACATATGCTTGTTCGTAACGTGTATGACCTCATGAACCAGAACGCCTGTCACTTCCTCTTCAGTGCATCGCTCAACAAAGACCTCGCCCCAGTAGACTTTGCTAGCATCTGTAGCCATCGTCGGGGTTTCAGCATCCTCTACCACTGGCATGGTCAACAGCATTGAGCCAAAGAATGGTGAGTTGACAACCAGCCGTGTGGTGCCGCGAGATACTTTCAGTTTTGGTTTGTATTCCATTTTGATTTCCTTTTGGTTCAATTGAACTTAACCAACACCGTGAACAATAAAGATTGTTCCGATAATAATCACAGCGAGTGCAACCCCGCCGATTATGTCTTCGCCTGTTGGCATCCTCATGTACTGGTTTCCTTCTGCCTGTTAAGGCTGTTGACGCCCATGTTATAGATCAGTTCACGGCGCAGCTCTTGCAACTCTTCGTGCATATACCAAGCATCACCTATGCCATGCTCATGATCTTCAGGGCTAAACTTTTTAAGAACATCGTCCAGACGGTCAATGACGTATGGGACTGAGACAGTATCGTACATTTTAATCTCCATTTGATGTTAGGTGAGGGGTGGCTAAATAGTTTCCTCGCCTTCCACAGATTGTGGTACGGCTCCATATTTTCGCCTTGCACCGCAGCTCACGCAAGGTTGAACCTTGATAGTAACGTGAGTAACAGGCTGTAACCGCTGCCCCTCGCAACGTACCCATTCGGGTTCCGACCATGTTTTTTTACGGTAGTGACGCCGTTTCATCATGGGGGATGGCTCCCCCACTAGCTGGTGACAAACCAGCGCGTTCTATTAGACTAGAAGAACATGACCATTGTCTAGGCACCATGCCCGTATGGCCTTGTTAGACTTGAGTTCCTTGTCACGGTTGTAGGCGTCCTTGATCACAAAGGCCGCAAACTCACCCTGTGGCAAGCGGTTTAAGAACTTGATGATGTTGTCAGCATTGTCATCGTTCATGCGCGTAGCCAGCGCAGCACAGATGGCATACATGACGCCCATGTCTGTCGGCACCTCAGCCGCCATAGGGTTTGCGATCAGCTCATCAATGTCTGGGCAGCTCTCATAGAGCTTCAGGAACCCAGCAAAGTCACCAGCGGCGGCAGGGCCTACCTCACCAGCTATGCACTCCAACATATCTTCCCAATCCAAGCCCCACTTAAGAACATTGGAGACACGGTGCCATGACCGTGGCGTTGGGCAGCTATCAGCGTCTGCATCAAAGCGGTGCAACCACTCAGGTCTGAAGCGTAGGTAAGCACAGATGCGCTCATCTACACCAATTGACCTAAAGTACTTGATCACACTTTCCAGATCGACCTCAAGGTATTGGAAGTTGAAGCGGTCTTTGAGCTGACTAGGCAGACGTTGGACGCCAGCCTTGTCCTTGATCCCATTGGACGCAGCGACACAGACCCAGCCATGTGGTAGCTTGTGCGGTCCTGCACGTAGTTCATGGATCACCTGACCCACCACATTGAGGCTTGCCTTTTCGCCCTGCGCGACTTCGTCAAAGAAGAGGATGCCCTTGGTGTCTATGTCAGGAAACCACTCAGGCTTGAGCCGTGTCATGGACCGCGACCCGTCAGGGTTATCCTTGATCCAGTTGGTGCCACATATGTCAGTTGGTTCTGACTGAGCCAGATCGACTATCACCAGCTTGAGGTCAAGCTCACGGGCGATCTGTTTGATGCCTGATGTTTTGCCAAGTCCCGGTTCTGACACCCAGTACATGGTGCTGTGTTCAGATGCATCAGCATCCTCTGGCAAGTTGACTGCGTAGTGAACAGCAGCCTTCGTACGTGTAATCAATTGAGTAATGTTTGCCATATTGGCCTCCAGTTTTGATGATAGATAATCACGCTAACGGTGTTAACGTGATTTTATTTTGGTTCACTTGCACCTTTTGCAGGAAGCAATGTGTTGCTTTAGTTTTGTAGCTTGTTTGGCAAAGTATCTGCCACCCGCCACAATGCTCGGATCATCTTCCCAATGACCCTCGCGGTAATCAATGTTTGCGCGGTTGTCTAAGTCTTCCGCAAACTCAATCACAATATCGAGATCGACTTGTGTTGAAGGTTTGATTTTCCCCGAAAGAAAATCGTTGAGAAACGAAATGTACTGATTGCGATACTGTAGTGGCTCCAAGCCATCAGCACATTCGATGAAGTTGCTGACTTCACTATATGTGTAGTTTTTTTGACCGCGAAAGGTCAAACCAAATGGTATTGTTTGTATTGATGCAGCCATCAAATACCTCCAGCATTATGATTGTTTTGGTTCACTTGCACTTTTCTCAATGCGATCAGCCTCAGCAAGAGCCTGATCACGAAGCATAGTATCCATTGCAATGTCTTCGCTGACCCATGCGGGGCGAACCCCAGAGCCGTAGGCCCTGACGGTTGCCCCTATGCTTAGGTCCAGAGCCTCAGCATAGTCCCTGAGGCCCTGCGCCTGTTCATGTAGTGTCTCAGTCATACGGTGTTAATCCTCTCTATATTCTTTAAGGCAGATATCAGCGGCGTTTTTCTGATCCTGCATAGCTTGAATAACTTTTAACCAAGCCTCTGAACACATATCCTCGCGCCCTACCATGCGCTTTATGTTGCACATCAGTTTGATGTCGCGCAGGGTCTTTTCTTCTAGCATCAAAGTGATTTCGACATACTTTGACATTAATTTCCTTTCTGGGGCTACAGGCCCCACTTATCTGCACAGATAGGCCCGATGCCCATCTCTATGCTCACAGGGTCTGTCAGAGTTCGCCCACAACAGGCACAGATGCCTGTGTCGCGCCCATACTGTACCGCAACCCCGCGAGGGTCTTGAGCGGCCCTGACAACCGCCTTAGGCGTGTCATCATGACAGTCCCTGCCAGCTTGAAACTTGCCGTCAAAGATTTTGCCTTGGTATTCATCCCCAGCCTTCACATAGACTGCACCAGCATTAGCAGCGGGTTGCCCATTTTTGAGGGTGATGGGTGCAAGGCTAAACTTGAGGCCCTCGGCCCTGAAGACAGGCCGCTTGACCTTAGCGTGAACAAGCAGTTCTTTTATCTTGCCCACGTTAACGTCAACATTCTTTGCATCGCGTGCCGCCTTGTTTGCGGCCATTTTTGCAATCATCCGCTCGGCAGCGGCCCACTGATTAGGTGACAGCCGTCCCTTTGCGAGGTGCTGATTAACAAGTGAACGGGCAAATGTGTTCCAAGTCATCATTTCCTCTAGCTTGTCGAGGACAACGTCTTCATTTGATAGATTATCCATGTTCATTCCTTTTTGATTAAGTACTGGTTTCATTTAAGTCCAAGTGAACTAAACGAGTGCAGGGATGCACTCGCCATTCACGTAAACAAACCCACCTTGATCGGTGACATCGATCAAGTCACTCAGATCATAGTGCAAGCCAAACGGCTCAAACACCTCAGCAGTGTCCACCAGATCGACATCATAGTCGCTGGCAGTGAACCTGCTTCCACGTAGGTTGCAGTCAATGGCCTCATCGTCCTGCGCCACCAAGGCCAATGCCTCGGCTTTGAAGAACTTACGCCGCGCCCTGCTGGCTTGACGTTGTGAGGTCTTGCGAGACTTACGGGCCATTTTCAGGTCCAGAAAGTCATAGCCGATCAGGCCCTCGGCAGGGCAGAGTGGTCTCGCCATTGTGTCATTCCCTTTTGATTGGTTGCCATGCAGCAAGGCCCAGTGGCCTTAGTGGATAGCAACCGCCCCGCCGAAGCGGGGCAGTCTTGCAGTCAGGCCTCCAAGGCGTCCAGTGTCGCGTTGACAGTCGCAGTCTCGGCGGCAGCAGCAGCGGCAGTGGCATCAGCCTCTGCACGGGCGGCAGCGCGTATTGCCTTCAATTCGCGTATGGCGTCCTCAAACTCTGCAATGGCATCGTCATCCAAGCCCTCGACAAACGAACCTGTCTTTTTGAACAGGCCGCTTTGATCGTTGCGCTCCCACTTGAACTTGCCGATTACCTTTTCGGCCAGCGCACGGGCAGGGCTAACCTCGCGGGTGTTTACGAATTCCCGCACGATGTGTGCCTCTTTGGTGATTTCAAGGTCACCAAACAATTCGCTCACTGCTTCAGCCGTAGAGTTCTGACCAAGGCCGTGGTCACGGCGTATGCCACGGGCAGCGGCAACGCTGTTCTCCCAGTACCGCTTTGCAGAGGCCTTGCTGATCCCAGCACCGCCATCCTCAACTGAGGCCTCAAGGGCCGCTTTGAACGGTACAGATATCGACTTGTTGACCCGCCCAGATTTGGCCCAGCCGTCATCGCCAAGGCCCAGCAAAACCGCCGTGATCTCTGTGTAGACCGTGAGCTTGTTTCTCTGAATGCCGTCAGCATTATCTTTTGCATCACCTTTAAAGGCTGCAATGTTGCGCTCTGCGCTCTGAATGTTAGAGGCAACCATAGTGTCGATTTCAAAATTAATAGCCATGAGTGTGATCCTTCCATAGATCGTTTGATTTTGGTTCAATTGAACCTTGCGAGAATTCGCATCACTGACACCCCGCAGGGTGCCAGAAATTCGCATTCCTTAGGCCTCTTTCATTGATAGGACTGTTACCCTGCCATCGCACTGGTGACGGCTGAGGTCATTGAAGTTGAGGTCAGTGCCGAGGTGCTTGACCATGTGGGCCACATAGCTCACATCAAAGACATCATCTTGATCGAAGGATATCTTGTGTTCCTGTTTAAGGAACTCGTCAGTGTCTAACCGCCAGCGGCCACCTTGCATTGCTACAACATATCGCCAATCGCGTGCGCCTTGCTGACGCGATGTGATGGTCAGCGTGCTGACCTCACCATCTACATTGATAAGGATATCAGTTGTGATACCAGCGGCAGTAATATGCGAGACTGAAGATTTTATTTGAACATTCATTTAAATGATCCTTTATGCTTTGCCTTACGTGGCAGTTTCTTTGTCTTCATTTGCACCACTCTGGTGCGGTACTTTGGGGTGCGAAGGTCTCGCGCCATTGGGTTTCGGGTCTTCATGGTGCATCCTCGTCAAACTGGAAAGTCACTTCAATGTCGAAACCCACCACTTGAACGCGGCGACCATGTTTTTCGTAAAGAAGTTTTGATAAAACGTCGGATATATACTCGACGTCATGGTTGTCCTCGATTGGGCCGATCTTTTCAGTAATCCAATCTATTGGGTTTCGGGTCTTCATGGTTCACCTCTTTCATCCCTGCACTTGGACAGGGTTTTCATTGCGGTCATATATGCCATCTGCCAGCGAGTGACATCGTCACCCCGTGCAGCCTTGATCAGTTCGTGGCCCCGCGCCTCAAGGTCAGCGGCAAGCTTTACCTCACCAAGCTCACCCCAGCGTTCAGCTTGTGACCAGCACCGCCCAGCGTTCTGGGCCATGTTGATTTCAAGTGATGTTAGGGGTGCAGGTGCAGGGCGATTGTCTGTTAAGAATTGCATTGTGTCACTTCCTTTGATTTGATTGGTATTGGAAAAGTTCAATTGAACCTTACCGATACCAACCAACCCGCCGCCGACATCTTTACATATCGAAGTTTAAGACCAGCGGGTTGAGTTATCGTTTTCATTTGCGGGGGCAGTGTCAAAGCTTCGCGGCACATCAGACTGGTCATTCTCAAACATTTAACCAACTCACTGTCTCACGCTCACAGTGTCGGCATCCGATGTGCATATGGTCGGCAGCACATCCCCGCATAAAAGTCTGGGTTATTCCTCTGATGTAACGAGCGTGTCCCTCTGTCCCCTTTTACAGACCTTTAAGTGAACCAGTATATCTGGCGGCGTGTGCCTCGCGGCGCGGTTTCGTCGGTGAGCCTATTGGCTGGCCTTGTGAGGCTATGTCGGCGGGGCGTTGTGAGCGTAGCGGCTCGTTGCCTTCCCTGCGTCTGTCATCCTTGTCCCACAAAGTAACGATAAAGAAAACCCCATATTTAACCTTTTTGTGCAATTGAACTTAATTAATTTATAGTGTGTTGATTTCATTGACTATTATATTGACCATTTGTAATTGATCTGCCTGATATTACATGCAAATGCATAAAAATCGACAAGCAGCGTGTCATTTTTGGGAGCCAGAACATGGATAAAACATGGATAAAACGAATCACTCTTGCCTGAAATAAGTGCTCAATTGTCGGTCGGTCAGATTTTTAAGAGAAGGTTTGTTTTTTCTTGTTTGATTACATTGCTTTAAGCCCATTTTCATACGGTATTTTAAGGCTTTTTTTAGGCTAGTTTCTATAGCTGTGACGAATGCTTTTGGCCGAAAGTAAATAGTGATACATACTTTTTGGGTATGCTAGCTGCTGCCACCCTTTTCCCAGTTGGACAGGCCCAAAGGTGCCTGATATGATCACAGGCGAAGGACCGCGCCCGACAGCCAGCGCAGCGCCACATGACAGACAAACAGATAGGGAAGTATACAGATGACTAAGGACAAAACAGACAGTGATAAGGTGGTGCCAATCAGTGGGGCTACAGTGGGTAGAGCTACAGGCACCAATAGGACTAGAGGCAAGTCCTCACCACGGCATCAAGGCCTCACAGATAAGCAGGAAGCATTCTGTCATTCTGTGATGTCAGGACAATGTTTCAGTGATGCCTATCGATCATGTTACAATGCAAGTGGCATGACAGCCGCCAGCATACACGTTGAGGCCAGCAAGCTAGCAGCCAGCCCCAAGGTGTCCCTGAGAATTGAAAGCCTACAGCGGGACATGGAGCAGCAACGTCGTATGCAGGGGGCCGCGCGAGGGGATGCGGTTTTGAAACAGCTCACCGATATTGCGATGGACCTAGACATTCAGGATGGTGCCCGTGTCCGAGCATTGGAGCTGTTGGGCAAGAGTGTCGGCCTGTGGATCGATAAGGTCGAGACCGAGGACGTTACAGCCGAGCGGTCAGCGTCTGACATCAGACAGGCGATAGAGGCAAAGCTTGCACGGTATCAGTGACCAGCCGTTTAAGTTCACTTGCACCAAACGCCTGATGGGCCGCGCCCTGCATGTCAGCCCTGCATGTCAGTGGGGCCTGACACTGCCTGTGCAGCCCTGTGGTGCCTGACTTGATCCTGTCGGCACCCTGACTGCCCTAACCAGCCTGTCACGCCCTGACAGAAAGCTTTTCTTTTCCATAGAAGTGAACGCGCAACGCGCACGCGAATGAGTTTAAAGAACGCGCGCGAGGCACCCCCACCCACCCCCGACCCCCCTCGCACACGCACGCCCACGCGAGATCACATACATACAGTTTCGCTCAAACGATTCTCAATTTTCCCCAAATAGTACGGACCCCTTTTGGACGGATAAGTTACCAACCTTTTCGGGCTTAAAAATTTTACAAAAAAAAATTACAAAAAATAAAATGCAGAGTTAAGGTCGAATGCTATTTCAGTCTAGTTAGAGTATTTACTTTAGAGTAGTATTACTTATTACAGTAAAGAGCTATTACTGTAGTTATATATAATATATATATACTATAGGGGGAGATACTTTGGGTAAGTACGATCATATCTTATCTAAGCTTTCAAATGTGCCTGTACATGAACAGGTTGAGCTGCTGAAGGACTTGGAGGCGTTAGAAGAAGCTGAGAGCTTACAGGGTGCGAGAGAGGAGTTTATTCCTTTTGTTAAGCGTATGTGGCCTAGCTTTATTCACGGTCATCATCATGAGGTAATGGCTGATGCTTTTGAACGTGTTGCTAGGGGCGAGTTAAAGCGGTTGATTATCAACATGCCGCCTAGACATACTAAGTCGGAGTTTGCGTCTTATTTATTTCCTGCTTGGTTCTTAGGTCAGTTTCCAGAGAAGAAGATCATTCAGACTGCTCACACTGCTGACTTAGCTGTCGGATTTGGTCGTAAGGTTCGTAACCTTATTCAGAGTGATGACTTTCAGAAGGTGTTTAAGGGCGTTGATTTGTCCAGTGATAGTAAAGCTGCTGGTAGATGGAACACGAACAAACGTGGTGATTATTTTGCTATTGGTGTTGGTGGTGCTGTAACTGGTAAGGGTGCCGATGTATTCGTGGTTGATGATCCTCACAGCGAACAGGATGCTGCACAGGCACAGTACAATCCAGAAGTTTATGACAAGGTTTATGAATGGTACACCTCTGGTCCTCGTCAGCGTTTACAACCGGGTGGTGCTATAATTATTGTTATGACCCGTTGGGGTAAACGTGATTTGACGGGTCAGATAATGAAGACCCAGATGAACAAGGTTGGCACGAGTGAGTGGGAGGTTATTGAGCTTCCAGCCATTATGCCGTCTGGCTCACCACTGTGGCCTGAGTTTTGGTCAGTAGAAGAGCTTGAGGAGATTAAGGCAGAGATACCTGTGTCCAAATGGTCTGCACAGTATCAGCAAGACCCAACGGCAGAGGAGGGTGCTTTAATCAAGCGCGAGTGGTGGAAGGAATGGGATAAGCAAGACCCACCGCCATGTGAGGCTATCATTCAATCTTGGGACACGGCATTCTTAAAGACGCAAAGATCGGATTACAGTGCCTGTACCACATGGGGCATATTCTACCATCCTGATGATGATGGTAAGATGATGCCTAATGTTATTCTATTGGATGGCTACAAAGAGAAGTTAGAGTTTCCTGAACTAAAGATGGCGGCATATGACAAGTACTGGGAGTTTGAGCCTGATCAGTTGGTAGTTGAGAAAAAGGCGTCTGGTGCGCCGTTGATCTTTGAGCTTCGTAACATGGGTCTGCCAGTGACTGAGTTCACGCCGTCTAGGGGTCAGGATAAGATTGCTAGGGTTAATTCTATCACTGATCTTTTTGCCAGCGGGATGATCTGGCACCCACCTACAAGATGGGCTGAGGAAATCATTGAGGAGTGTGCGGCATTTCCTGCTGGTGATCACGATGACTACGTTGATAGTACATCACAGGCACTCATGAGATTTAGGCAGGGTGGTTGGATTAGAACTCCGACAGATGATTGGGATGATGAGCCTAAGTATCAACGGCCCGTCAGTTACTACTAGGGCTTTATATTTTACGCCTTTTGGTGTAAAAGTTCAATTGAACCAAAACTGGAGATGACGATATGGCTATTACCAAACCCTTAGACCCTTCTGATGTTGATGTAGCAGAAAATGAAGAAGAGGTTCAGGTCGAGGTTCAGGTTCTTAATCCTGACGCCATATCATTTGAGCAAGATGATGGCAGTGTTGTTATCGACTTTACGGGCGGTATGGATGAGGATTTTGCTGATATCCAGCATGACAGCAACCTAGCTGAATTCATAGAGGAGACCGACCTTGACTCAATGGCATCCGAGTTGGTTTCAGAGTTTGTTGCTGACCGTGAGTCCAGAAAGGATTGGGCTAGGGCCTACGTTAAAGGCTTAGACCTGTTGGGAATGAAGGTTGAAGACCGTCAACAGCCTTGGGCTGGAGCGTCTGGTGTGTTTCACCCAATTATGACTGAAGCAGTGGTTCGATTTCAGGCACAGGCTATGGGTGAGTTATTCCCAGCCTCTGGGCCAGTAAGGACCAAGATACTTGGCAAGCTCACGCCAGAGAAGTACGAGCAGTCTCAGCGCGTAGAGAAAGAACTCAACTACATGCTGACGGAAGAAATGACCGAATACAGAGATGAGACTGAGCAAATGCTGTTCAAGCTCCCTATTGCTGGTTCTGCCTTCAAGAAAGTCTACTATGATCCCATCATGGAGCGTCCTTGCGCCATGTTTGTGCCAGCAGAAGACTTTGTTGCGTCCTACGGTGCCACAGATATGATGGCATGTCCACGTTACACCCACGTTATGAAGAAAACACCCAATGAAATACTAGAACTTCAGGTGAATGGCTTCTATCGTGACGTTGAATTGCCCAGTGCAGAGCCTGATTATTCAGATATACAAGAAAAATACGATGAATTAGACGGTGAAAGCACCGTTATGTCTGATGATGACCGCCATACCATCCTTGAGATGCATGTTAACCTCAATATGCCAGAGGAATTTGATGATCCAGACGGTATAGCCCGACCATACGTCATAACAATTGATAAATCGTCCAGAACAATACTATCAATCAGGGCAAATTGGGAAGAAGATGACAATAAGAAAAAGAAAATACAGCATTTCACTCATTACCGATACCTTCCGGGACTTGGGTTCTACGGTACAGGCCTTATTCACCTCATTGGGGGTCTGGCTAAATCTGCGACTTCAATACTTCGCCAGCTTATTGACGCTGGGACGTTATCGAATCTACCTGCTGGCCTCAAAGCTAGGGGTCTACGCATCAAAGGCGATGATTCACCTCTCATGCCGGGTGAATTTAGGGATGTGGACGTACCGGGTGGCGCAATACGCGACTCAATCACTTTTATCCCGTACAAAGAGCCATCAAGCGTATTATACGCTTTACTTGGAAATGTTGTCGAAGAAGGACGCCGCATTGGATCGGTTGCAGACGTACAAGTAGGCGATATGAACCCTCAGGCACCCGTTGGGACCACATTGGCCCTAATGGAACGCTCTATGAAGGTCATGTCTGGGGTACAGGCCCGTATACACGCATCAATGAAGACAGAGCTTCGCCTATTATCGCGTATTATTCGTGATTATATGCCAGAAGACTACGCATATGAGATGGACGGTGACTTCAGCCGTATTGATGACTTTGATGGGCGTGTGGATGTTATTCCTGTTTCTGACCCTAACGCATCCACTATGGCTCAAAGGGTCATGCAGTACCAAGCTGCGCTACAGTTGGCACAACAGGCACCTCAATTGTATGACATGGGTAAGTTGCATCGTCAGATGTTAGAGGTTCTTGGCATTCAGGACGCTGGTGATATCATTAAGCTGCCAGATGACATCAAGCCAATGGACCCAGTGACCGAAAACATGGCTATGCTGAAGCAAGAGCCTGTAAAGGCCTTCATGTATCAAGATCATGAGGCACACATTCAGGTACACATGGCAGCAATGGAAGACCCTAAGCTACGGCAGATTGTGGGTCAAAGTCCGTTTGCTCCTGCCATACAGGCGGCTATGGCTACGCATGTGACTGAACACGTAGCGATGCAGTACAGGGTTGAGATACAGAAGAACCTTGGCGTTGAGCTGCCATCTATAGACACAGACCTTCCTGAGGATGCAGAGGTAGAGTTGTCTCGTTTGACCGCTATGGCGGCAGACAAACTTCTGAAGAAAGATCAGGCAGAGGCAAAACAAAAAGAAAACCAGCGTCAGCAAAATGATCCTTTAACGCAGATACAGCAAAAAGAGCTGGCGATAAAAGAACAGGAGCTGAAGCACAAAATAAACTTCGATTCTGGAAAGTTGCAGCTTGAAGCAGCCAAGCTTGAATCTGAAAACAAACGTGTCAGCGCACAGATTGGTCTTAAAGCTGGCATAGAACTTAGTCAGGCTGAAGCTAAAAATAAAAAAGAGGGCGCAGACCTTAGCTTGGATATAGCAAAAACCTTACTAAACACAGAAATGTCTGAAAAGGATAAATTAGAGAATGGAAGAAACAATATTGGCGCTTCTGGTCAAGGAGATAGAGAATGAAATGGAAAGCATTAAATATCATTTAACCAATGGTGGCTCTTCAGATTACAATAGTTATTGTACTTCTGTTGGATCGTACAAAGCATATCAACACATAATGTCAGAAATGAAAGAACTGGAGAAGAGATTTTTAGAAGGTTAGTGTTGATAGTTGTTTTTTTTTAATCTAACTATCTTCGCATCGTGGTAATCCCACGCAAGGTACTGTGAGCCTAAAGTCACTGCAAGGAAGCAAAGAAATGTACGCAGAAACAGAAGTATCAGAAAAAACCATTAAAAAACTCCCAGCACCCTCAGGTTACAAAGTATTAATAGCAATGCCTGAGATAGAAGATACCACAGCAGGTGGCGTCTTTATGCCAGACGAACTTAAAAACTCTGAAGAAACAGCATCCATTATTGGATTTGTTATGAAAGTTGGTGAATCCGCTTATTCAGATAAAAGTCGTTTCCCAGATGGGCCTTGGTGCAAAGAAGGGGACTTTGTCATCTTTAGATCGTACTCAGGAACCCGTTTTAAAATTCACGGCAAAGAGTTCAGAATCATTAATGATGACACAGTTGAAGCAGTAGTAGATGACCCACGGGGGTATACAAGAGTATGACTAATAAAGCTTTAGACCTTGAGGGTGAAAACGATACAGTGATTTCTGCCCTTGATGATGTAGATTCTATTGAAGTGGAAATATCAGATGATGATGACTTTGACGCGCCAAAGACATCAGAGGATGTTTCTCCTGTAGTTCCTACAGAAGATGAAATAGCTGGTTACAGTGCTGGTGTGCAAAAGCGCATTAAGAAAATGACCTTTGATATAAAAGAAGCCGAAAGGCATAAGGCCGAGGCCATCAAGGTTCGTGAAGAGGCTGTAAACTACGCTAAGAAAATACATGAAGAGAATGAACGACTGAAGAAGACACTGGAGCAAGGTGAAGGTGTTATAGTCGATCAGGCCAAGCGCAGAATTGTTGCTGACAAAGAACGGGCAAGGGCAGTATGGAAAGAAGCTTACGATCTTGGTGATTCTGATGCCATAATTGCAGCTAATGAAAAGCTAAACGCAATAAATAACGAAGAATATCGCGTAGAGCGTATGAAGCCCCAACAAAGACCCGCCTCTGAGTTTAAACTTCAGCAAAATCAAGAAGTGATAAAAGAGCCAGATCAAAGAACAAAAGAATGGTCGGCTAGAAACGAATGGTTTGGTCCTGATAAAAGGATGACAGGCTTTGCATTTGGTGTCCATGAAGAGCTTGTAACATCAGGTGTAGCTGCTGGAAGTGACGATTATTATGAAAAAATAGACGAGGCAATGCGTTCTTCATTTCCCAGTAAATTTAATGCTGGAGAAAATAAACGCGATGTTGTAACGTCCAGAAAAACGGGTAACGTGGTTGCCCCTGCCAACCGTAGCACAAACAAATCACGCACGGTGACATTGTCACCATCTCAAGCCTCCCTCGCTAAGAGGCTTGGTTTAACGAATGAACAATACGCAGCGCAAGCACTCAAGGAGTCAAGAAATGGCTGAATCAAAGAAACCACGCGAAGCTGAAACACGCGAGATGTCTGAACGTGTAAAGCCGTGGACACGACAAAGTATGCTGCCAACCCCCGAACCTAGAGATGGAATTGAGTACCGCTATGTTCGCACATCTACATTGGGTAACGCAGACAACACAAACGTGTCATCTAGATTCAGAGAGGGTTACACCCCTGTTTTAGCTTCTGAGCATCCTGAACTTCACATCATGTCTGACATAGATTCTAGGTTCAAAGATAATGTTGAAGTTGGTGGCTTGTTACTGTGTAGCATTCCAACTGAAAAAGCAAACAACCGCGAAGAAGGTCAACTATACACTGCACAAACTCAAATGGAATCAGTGGATAGAAACTTCATGCGCGAATCCGATCCGAGGATGCCTGTGCTAAATCCAGAGCGTTCCTCGCGCACTTCATTTGGCAAGTCCTGACTTGCTTAAAAAGGTTCAATTGAACCAAAATCGTAATAGAAGGAGAGCCTCAAATGGCCCTTACATCTAGTCCATACGGTTTGCGCCCTATTAATGCCATTGGTGGTCGGCCCTTCTCTGGGTCCACACGCCAATTACCTATTACTTCTGGGTTCAACACCGCTATTGCCAACGGTGATATTGTGCAAGTAGCCGCAAACGGCACTATCACAAAAGTCACTGAGGTCGGCACAAACGCCGCCGCATTTCCTGCTGGAACTGTTGGTATCTTCCTTGGCTGTTCATACACTGACGCTGTCAGTGGTTTTCGCCAAAACAATCAGTGGCCTGCTGGTCAAGTTGCTGCTGATGCACAAGCTTATATTTGTGATGACCCTAATGCGTTGTTCCAAATTCAAGCTGACGCTGCCGTGGCCCAAACTTTGATGCACAGTAACTTTGCTGTTAATCAGACTGCGCCAGACACAGCCAATGGTAATTCCAGAATATCTCTGGATGTAGCCACTGCTGCCACCACCGCTACAGTAGCTTTTAAGCTTGTAGATTTCGTTAACGCACCAGACTCAACTGTTGGTGACGCATTTACCGATGTGATTGTTAAGTTCAATCCTTCGTCACATGCGTACACTGCTGGTCTTGGCCTGTAAGGAGATAATCAATGGCTATTTCTCGCGCCCAGCTCCTTAAAGAGCTACTTCCGGGTATCAATGCTTTGTTTGGCTTGGAATACGAAAAGTATGACAATGAACATGCTGAAATCTATGAAACTGAATCTTCAGACCGTAGTTTTGAAGAAGAAGTGAAGCTGTCAGGTTTCGGTTCTGCCCCCGTCAAAAACGAAGGCAGTGCAATTGCATACGATAACGGTCAGGAATCATTTACTGCTCGTTATACCCATGAAACTATCGCTATGGGCTTTTCCATTACTGAAGAAGCAATGGAAGATAACCTGTACGATTCGCTTTCTGCTCGGTACACCAAAGCCCTCGCACGGGCTATGGCTTATACCAAGCAAACCAAAGCGGCAGCTCTGCTGAACACAGGTTTCGCCACCTTCAACTCTGGTGATGGCGTCACACTGTTCAACACAGCGCACCCTACGGTTTCTGGGACGACAAACTCAAACCGCCCAGCGGTTAACGTGGATTTGAATGAAACCTCTCTTGAGCAAGCAGTGATTGACATTGCTGCTTACGTTGATGAACGTGGTCTTTTGATTGCTGCTCGTCCACGGAAGCTCATCATTCCACCTGCGCTTCAGTTTGTTGCAACTCGTTTGCTGGAAACATCTTTGCGTGTCGGTACGGCTGACAACGACATCAACGCAATTAACTCCAATGGGTCCATCCCAGAGGGTTATACTGTCAACCACTATCTGACAGACGCAGATGCGTTCTTCCTTACGACAGACATTCCTAACGGAATGAAGCACTTTGAGCGTACACCAATGACAACGTCTATGGACGGTGACTTTGATACGGGCAATGTTCGCTATAAGGCACGGGAGCGTTACAGCTTCGGTGTATCTGACCCACTTGGTATCTACGGATCACCGGGTGTTTAGGTTCAATTGAACCAAACTGAAGGGGCGCTGGTCAGGTTTCGCACTGCAAAGCGCCCTTTCTTTTTTTTATAATCTATTGTATTGTTATCCTGTCCCTGACAGATGCACTAAGTATCTGACTTAACCCAGACAGGAGATCAACATGGGTACGACTACTTTTTCAGGCCCGATTCGGGCTGGTACTATTAGAACAACAAACGGAACTACCATAGGCACTGATATCGCCAATGTGGGCTATGTTGTAATGTGTCAAGACACAGTGCAGAGCCTAGCGGGTGGTGCGCTTGCGGCGGTGGTTACAGATATCGTCATTCCAGCAAATTCAAAGATCGTTAACTGTATCATTGATCTTGTAGCTGCTGCTAACGCCACAACCAACATTAGTGTTGGGCAAGTTGGTGGTAATGCAAATACAATTATTAATACAGTTGCGTCAGGAACAACGGTAGGCGTCAAAGCTTTAGGTGCTGGCGGTGGTGGAACCTTAGAATGGGGTAATACTGGCACATCAGACATCCGTTTGACTGTAACGTCTTCTGCTGCCACTAACGCAGGTTCTGTTCGCATTACAGTAATGTATGCACAAGCGTTTAATACACCCGTCCTTCCATAAGGAGTAAGTAAATGGCTGGTCAAGAGGTCAGAGCTTACAATTTTGCGGCAAGCGATACTGCTGCTCTTGTAGGCCCATCACGCGGTAGGCTTCAGGGTGTTTTAGTTAACGCTGCTGCGGCTGCGGCTTTTACCATTCGTAGTGGTAGTGCTACGGGTGAGATTATACTTCAGCTAACCCTGCCTGTAGGTTGGAATGACGTATACATCCCCAATGATGGAATACTTGCTGACAATGGTTGTTTTGTCTCTGCCTTCACAGGCACTGGCAATGTAATGACCCTGCTCATAGAGTAAACTATTATGGCGTCAAAAGGTGAAATGCCAAAACGCAACAAAAAGAATTTTCGCTCCACTAAGTCTGGGGCGGGAATGACTAAGGCGGGTGTCGCTGCTTATAGACGTAAAAATCCTGGGTCTAAATTAAAAACTGCTGTTACAGGTAAGGTTAAAAAAGGTAGCAAGGACGCTAAAAGACGTAAGTCATTCTGCGCTCGTTCTGCTGGACAAATGAAGCAGTTTCCCAAGGCAGCGAAAGACCCGAATAGTCGTTTAAGACAGGCTAGAAAAAGATGGAAATGTTAGGAGATAGATATGGGTATGTTTGTAGCCAAAATGGCAGATAAGTTAAAAGACGGAAAACTTGGCGGTGTCGGATTTGTTAGCCCAATATTTGGCTACATAAACTCTCGTCAAAAGAAAAAACGACAAGCTGCTGCTGCTGCTGCTGCTGGTGGTGCTGGTGGTGCTGGTACTCCCACTGTTGGAAGTGATTATTCCACAAGGGTTATCTCGCCCACAATGATGAACGCTGGTGGCGGTGTTTCAAAATCTGGAAGGGGCGATGGTATCTGTAGAAAAGGCAAGACAAAAGGCCGTATGGTCTAATGAAGGGTCGGGTCAGAGACTATCGGCAAGAGTACAGAACCCAAAAGGCCAGAGGCGAACATTCAGATAGAATGGAACGCCAACGGGCTAGAAGGAAGATGGACAGCACAAGTGCTGACCTTAATGGCAATGGCAAGGCCGACAAAAGAGAAGGTAAAGACATCAGTCATAAAGTAGCTTTAAGCAAGGGTGGCTCTAATGCAGATGGTGTCACTGTAGAGTCCAGAAGTGCAAACAGAAGTAGAAACTATCAAAGTAAAAGGAAGAAATCTAATGTCAGCCGCAAAGCCTAGCAATCCTGCATTATGGTCTAGAGCCAAATCAGCCGCTAAGAAGAAGTTCGATGTTTATCCTTCCGCTTATGCAAATGCTTGGGCTTCAAAATGGTATAAATCCAAAGGCGGCGGTTGGTCTGGTGGAAACAACAAGGTAGCGTCCCGTGGCAAAAGCAAAAGCAAAAAAACCTAGTGCCAAGGGTGGTCTTGGAAAATGGTTTGGTGAAGATTGGAGAGATGTCAAAACAGGCAAAGCTTGTGGCAGAAAGTCTGCCAAGGGAAAGTCCAAAAGGCCTTACCCAGCTTGTAGGCCTAAGAAAGTAGCATCAAAGATAACAAAATCTGAAGCATCAAAAAAAACCAGCTCTAAAAGGGTTAAATGGTCTACCACCGCAAGCGGGAAACGTAGAAAGAAAGCGAAGAAGCCATGACTGTTGTAGTTCCAGACCTAGCAGAGTTATTTGAAGAAGCATACGAGCGCGTTGGCCTTGAGATGCGTTCTGGTTATGATTTAAAAACTATACGCCGTAGTTTGAATATTCTTACATTGGAATGGCAGAACAGGGGTTTAAACTTATTTACCATATCTGCTGGCACATTGGCTCTTACCGCTGGTACTGCGACATATACAATGCCGTCTGACACCATAGACCTCATAGAGCATCAACTGAGAACAGGCACAGGCACCAATCAGGTTGATACGTCCCTTGAGAGGGCCAGTGTAGCTACATACGCGCAGCAGACAAATAAGAACACCACAGGCCGTCCTACACAGATTTATGTACAAAGAGAGGCAACTGACACTAAGTTCACTCTGTGGCCCGTTCCAGACAGCACAGAGGCCTATACAGTGGCCTATTACAGGCTGGTAGGCATAGACGGCATGTCCTCAGGCATATCAGGGTCGGCTGCTATCCCACCGCGCTTTATACCCGCTCTGGTGGCTGGTTTGGCTTATTATATAGCTCAGAAGAAACCTCAGGCTATGAATATGGCATCAGCTCTGAAACAAGAGTATGAATTTCAGTTTCAACTTGCTGCAAATGAAGATACAGAAACAGCATCTATTAAGTTCGTTCCTTTCAACACATTTGTTACTGGGGGCTAAATGTCTTTTGCAAAGGGTAAATACGCATTTGGCTTTTGCGACAAGACGGGTTTCAGATACCCTCTGCATGAGCTGAAAGAAGAGTATAGAAACGGCGCACCTACAGGGTTTTTAGTTGGGCCTGATGTATGGGACGGTGATCAGCCTCAAAACTTTTTAGGTCGGTTGAAAATATTTGATCCGCAATCTTTAAGAAATCCAAGGCCAGACAGGTCTCTTCTGGAAAGCCGTGGATTGTTTGGTTGGAACCCAGTGGGTGGCAATATATTAATGACCGGGTCTGTTGGAGGCGTTACAGTAAACACCCCTCTTGCAGGAAATGCTCCAAGATTTGACAGTACGTCTATTACGTTAGATTCAACAACAGATACTTTTGATGAAGGATAAGACATGACCTTACAAAGCGTAGGAATAGGAAGCAGTGCAAATGATGGGAGTGGAGACACTCTTCGTTCTGGAGCCACTAAAATAAATGCAAACTTTACTGAGATATATGCCGCTATTGGAAACGGCTCTACACTTACAGATATAATAGACGGTAACGGTCTTATTAATGTGAGTTCTGGAGCCAATAAGATTGTTTTTTATTACGCCAATTTAAGCGACTTACCTAGCGCGGGTACATATCATGGCGCAGTAGCGCATGTTCACGCGACAGGGGGATTGTATTTCGCTCATGGTGGGGTATGGGTTAGATTAAATGATGAGACAACTGGACCTGTGACTAAATACACTGCGGGTGTAAACGGATCAACTGCTTATACATTTACTGGTCCAGGAGCTACATCTGGGGACAATCCAAACTTTACTTTCTACAAAGGTCATACTTATCTTTTAGATAATACGGCTAATGTAGGCAGTCATCCTTTGCAGATAAGAGTATCGTCAGGTGGTTCTGCTTTCACAACGGGTGTAACTGACAACTATAATTCCACTACAGGCTTAACACAGTTCATCGTTCCGCATGAGCCTTCCGACTCTTCTTTAGTATATCAATGTACCAGCCACAGCGGTATGGTTGGAAATATAACAATAGTATAGCTTAAAAGACGATACGTCTAACACACCATAGGAGATTTTAACATGGCTATGAAGAAAAAGGGTTACTCAAAGGGTGGCGCTGTCACTAAGAAAAAAGAAGGCGGGTCGCTTACGAAGGCTCAACAAGCCGCAAGGCGCAAGAAGCAACTTATAGCTCGTGAAAATTCTATGGTTGAAGCTAGAGAAGGAAAAGCTGGATCAACCCCATCTGAAAAAAATAAAGCTGCCAAAGAGCGCATGAGTAAGATGTTTGGAATGAAACTTAAAGCTGGAGGCAAAGTAGCTAAGAAGAAGTCTGGTGGTGCTGTCACTAAAAAGATGGGCGGCGGCAAGATGATGAAGAAGGGCTACGCTAAGGGTGGCAAGGTAAAGGCCATGTCTAGAGGTGGTGTCGCTAGAGGTAGCGGTGCAGCTCGTCCTCAAAAGTTTACACGCAACGGGTAGAAAGGTTCAATTGAACCAAAATGGCTTTCTTGCAAGGAAACATACCACACTTTAAATGTTGGGTTCGTCGTGAGTATACGGTCAATCATGAGCGTTACCACGGCGAATTCCTTCACGCTATGGCTATAGCTGTCACTACAATGCCAAATAGATGCTTGAGCTTTCAGGTCATCTTCACAGGCAGTGAGACGGACGATACAGACGATGAGAACGTACACGGCGGGGCTATGTGGGCTAGAATGCCTATAACGGCTCTAGTAGCCGATGAGCCGCTCTCTGAGTGGCCTGAGTGTATGCCCGTACATGACGCCCAGCCTTGGGACTGTCCTTCTCACACGCATTCCGTATACACCCTAGATAGGGCTATGCCTTGCCCTTGGATGGCTAAGGTCTCTGGTGACTTCTTTCCCGCAAAGTATATGTTTACCGTAGACTACACAGGCACTGATGTTGCTGATGATCCAGCGCAGCACAAACAGGCTCATGTGTTGCAACTGCTAGATGCTGGTCCTTGGACGGGTAATGTCATTGCCCTACCAAATAATAGGGTAAGGGTCACCCATCCAGCTTGGTTTGAAACAGGAGAAGGCGCACCAGACTTTAAGCCTTCTCAGCATATACATTATTCTAAATCTAATTTAGATTACACATTAGATGTCACACAGATATTCGACAACTTATACAATGAGGCTGAGTGATGAACTATACAGAGCTTACAGCGGCGATAAAGAATTATACGGAGAATGAAGAAACAACATTTGTTTCTTTAATTCCTACGTTCATTCAACAAGCTGAACAACGCATATTCAGGACTGTAACTATACCTGAGGTTAGGGCTAATAGTACTGGAAGCGCAACTCAAGGAAATCAGTATTTACAGCGTCCTTCCGATTTTTTAGCTGTAGCGTCTATGGCTATAATTGATCCCACTACAGCGGAGTATAGCTACCTTTTAGACAAGGATGTGAATTTTATAAGAGAAGGCTTCCCTGTATCAGCAACTCAAGGAAAGCCCCTTTATTACGCTCAATTTGATGGTGATAACATAGCAACATCCACTGAAGGCCACTTCATTTTAGGGCCAACTCCTAATGCTAATTACGTTGTGGAACTTCATTACTACTATGAGCCGCCGTCTATAGTAACATCACAGACATCTTGGTTGGGTAATAATGCTGATACAGTTCTTCTATATGGATCACTGGTTGAGGCTTACACATTCATGAAGGGTGATACTGAAATAATGAATGACTATAAGGAAAGATATCAATCTGCATTAAAGCAATTGTCAGTAATAGACGCTTTCAGCAAGAGGGATAGTTACAGGGATGGAGAGCCTAGATGAACATTTCATCAGAAATTGAAGTTGGAAGCGTAAGGGTTATAACCACTAAAAATCGTGGACATACTCCAGAAGAAATTGCATCCCTTTGTGCCGCGCAGATTGTTTCTGTGTCGGACTCTGCACCTCCCGTTATACGGGATCAGGCGCGAGAGTATC
>WLWG01000238.1_pt1 | contig 60289 bp, 41 predicted proteins | sample 6712871 | NCBI WGS metagenome assembly WLWG01 (sample SAMN12718693, study PRJNA515312) | sponge metagenome | isolation source: marine sponge | host: Mycale hentscheli | place: New Zealand: South Island, Marlborough, Capsize Point | collected 2003-05-01 | reverse complement strand
AAACTTAAAATTAAAACAAAAAAATTTAACTAAAAAAAATTAAAATTATGGCTACAACAACAACAATTAATTCTTCATTTGTAGGTAAAGATGCTGGATTATATATCGCTGCTGCGATGAAAGAAAGTAAGTCTTTAAATGAACTTACTATTATGGATAACGTAAAGTACAAAGCTATTGTAAAATCTTTAGTAGGTGCTGATTTCGTACAAGACGAATCATGGGGCGTAACCCTTTCGTCTGATGGTCGGCATGCATACCTGGCCTCAGAATCAGGGCTGCATGTGATTGATGCAATTACAATGCAGCGTATTGGCCATTTTGAGACTTCGGGTATTGCCTATGACGTTACGCTATCAGCGGATGAGCGGTTCGCTTACATAAGTGATGGTTCCTCTGGACTACAGATAATAGATGTTAGTAGCCCATCATCACCGACACGTGTTGGCACTTATAACACTGCTGGTAGTGCAAGAGGTGTCAATTTATCACCTGACGGTCAGTTTGCCTTTGTGGCTGATGGCAGCTACGGCATACAAGCAATCGATGTATCAGCTGGAACATTCTCTGCTACCAGTGATCAGGTTGCTGCCTCTAATTTGATCATTTCATCATCCGAAGTTGAAGAAGGGGCGGCCGGATCGGTTGTTGGAATTATCAATCAGGTGAACGAATCAGTCGGTCAGTCTGTTACCTATTCACTAACTCAAGGCGGTGGTGATACGAATAATTCCTCATTCGTCATCGTCGGAAATGAACTTCGGATGGCTGAATCCCTCAACCATGAGGCTAAGGATCTTTATGCTGTTCGTCTGAAGGCTGAAGAAAGCAACGGCGACTCTTACGAACTGCCACTTATTATAAAAGTTACTGATGTAAATGAGACTCCATTCGGACTTTTACTTTCGACAAATCTGATTGAAGAGAATGTGGCAGCTGGCACACTTGTTGGTGCTTTCTCCACCAATGATCAAGATGCAAATGATTCTTTCGAATACACATTCGCTTCTGGTGTTGGTGACACAGATAACAACGCATTCCAAATTGTTGGAAATGAGTTACTGACAAAAGATGCAATAGATTTTGAGACCAAAGACCAGTACTCGTTAAGAATCCGAACGACTGATGCTGGAGGGCTTTTTATTGAGAAAGCCTTCACTTTGTCTGTGGTAGATGTGAACGATAGGCCGTCTCTCGTTGTTACCCCATCAATAACCATGAAGGATGCGGCAGTTGGTAGTACTCTGCCAACAAAGGCATCAGGTGTCCTGGTGGCTGACATTATCGACGCTGGCGGCAACCTCAACACATTCAGCGACCAGGACGGAGACTCTGCCGGTATTGCAATTACGGATACGCAACTGGATGGTGGCACGCTGTGGTTCTCAACCGATGGAGGCGCGACGTGGACGGATGTCGGTGACGTTGCTGAGCATAGTGCCAGAGTGCTTGTTGCTGACGGAACCACCAAACTCTACTTTCAAACCAGCACTGATTCGGCCCCTGCTCTGGAGGAAGTTTTTACCTTCAAGGCATGGGACTTAACTGGTGGTTGGAATAATGGTGATCGTAAAGTCAACACATCACAGTTCACTGCACTGACTAGTGACTCAACAAGCGGCATTTATGACGGCCCGGCGTTTGACTCTCCACACTATGCCAGCGACATAAAGATGTCACCTGATGGACGTCTTGCGTACGTTCTTGATCCAACTTTAGGCGTGCACATTTTTGATGTATCGACACCGAATGAAATCATTCGACTTACAGATTACCTAGCGTCTGGTGACGTGAACGACATTGCATTCTCGTCTGATAGCAACTATGCATTTATTGCCATGGGAGACCGTGGCGTTCAGATCGTAGATATTTCTACGCCAAGCTCACCGGTGTTGAAAACAACGATAGCAACAACTGGTGACGCGGCGGCCGTCGAACTGACACCTGACGATAAAAAGTTGTACGTTGCGGTGGGTTCAGCAGGTGTTGAGGTTTACGACTTGAGTTTGGTGGAATCACCAGCCCTTTTATCGACACTTGCGACTGGAAAAAATGCCGTCGAACTGATCATAGAGTCACGCTATTCCGGCGGGGATTGGACTACCCGTGACGACTATCTATTTATTGCCAATGGCGATGGTGGGATCACAATTGTGGATACACAAAGTCTCACGGTATTGCAGCATCTTGACCTTGATGGTTTTGCATATGATCTAACTATGTCAGCAGATGGTGATCTGCTTGTGGCTGGTGGTGACGCTGGTTTGCATGTAGTCGATATATCTTGGGAGTCACAGCATCCGTCAAATATCCCAGTGCCTGAAGATGTATTTCCGGTTCAGCGACCCCTCGCTAGTTTTGTCAGCACAGTCGGACTTTCTGGTCGTGCCTATTCAGTTGAAGCGTCTGACGACGGCCGTTACGCAATCGTGTCTGGCAATGAGACGGGTGTTCATGCTGTTGATATCAGCAAACCCGACAGCCCCAGTATTGCTTGGTCTTGGAATACGCCTGGACAGGCATACGGTTCAGCTGTTTCTGCAGACGGTCGGTTTCTTTTTGTTGCAGATGGAGATGAGGGGATTCGGTCCCAAGAAATCAATTTCTTAGATGAAATGCGATCTCTTGCGACAGAGTCGGCTGCAGGCCGTCCGACACAAACAATATTTTCAGCGAATGGGTTGCGTGCTTATACGATTGCTGGCAGTTATTTATACGTGAATGAGTTGGGTGCCGATGGCGAATGGAGAGTATCACAAAAACGTAACGTTGGAACTTCGAAATCTCTTTGTATTACACCCTCTGAAAGTCATGTTTTCGTTGCAAGCTGGGATGACATTAACACATACAGTCTTGCCGACGGTGATAACTTAGCACAGGTTGGCACCGTGACTGCGCGGGATAACATGCCTGGTACTTGCCATATAGGTACGCTGTCCATGTCGCGGGATGGCAGATTTCTCTTAGTTGGCACCGGGCGACTGAATGTTAACTTGCAAGTGTTTGATGCTACGAAGCCTTCGGCTCTTGAGCGTGTGGAAAGTATTGGTCTATCTACGTCATCAGCTTATTCTAGTTCTTGGGTGAATTCGTCGATTGTGTCGTCTTCGGATGGCTCTGTTGTCTTTACAGCGTCGGGAAGTTACGGCGTGATCGCCTACGATGCCACCAATGCAACTAATATGCTGCAACTGGATCGTTATGATCCATCGTCATATCCCGCCTTTGCCTTTTTTCCTAAGGATTTGGCTATCTCTCCGCATGATGAGGTGCTCTTCGTTGCCAGTGGAGATGACGGCCTCCATATTATTGATAGTAGTGATCCAAGTGACCTCAAGTTTATCAGCAAAATTGACACGCCATACAACGCAGCAGCAGTCACCCTTTCAGAAGATGGGCGTTATGCATTTGTTGCTGATGGAAAATCTGGGACACAAGTCATCGATGTCCAAAATCTCACTGCACCCAAGCTAATCGGACAAACATTCTCTTCCGCCAATGCTAAGAATGTTGAGATGTCTCCTGATGGTACAACTCTTGTTGTAAGTGGCGATGAAGGAATTCAGTTTATCTCAATGGAGTCATCGACCTCCTTCTCCACAGAATCTGATGTTGTTGGCACGCTGATGAACAGTGCTCCCACCATCATCACTGCCACCGGAACTGTCATTGCTGAAAACTCCGCGGTTGGCACTGTCGCAGGCTACCTGACCGCCGCAGACGTTGACACTGATGATTCAGTGACCTTCACACTGGTCCAGGGTGAAGGAGACGATGATAATAGTGCTTTTGAAATATCAGGTAACGAAATCAGAGTCACCAAGATTCTGGATTACGAAGCCCAGCGTGACTACACCATACGCGTTAGGGCGACTGATTCAGCAGGAGCTTTCAAAGAAGAGCGTATTCAACTGGCAGTAACAGACGTTGTTGAAACGCCAACTGGTACGCCTCTTATCCTGACGGCTGCAGAAGGTGTGATTTCAATCGATGCCGAAATCACATTCGATCCGACTAAAATTGATTTGCAACGGGTTGATGTTGCAGATGGACTGCCGCAGGGTGCCATCGCCACAGTTAATGTAGTCTCACCAGGCCGTGCTCTGTTCGGTGTTTCTCTTCCAGGTGCACTAGGAGACCGCCCATATGTCCTTGGGTATCTCAAAGCCAACCTGGTCGGTGATGAGACGGGAGCACCAGAAGACCTTCTAGTAATGAGCAATGTGCGATTCAACGAAGGCAACATTTCATCAACCTCACCAGTTGGTATTGATTTGCTAAGAGTTGGCAACGCTGCACCGACGCTCATTACGATCACTTCAACAACGGTTAGCGAAGGGTCGAACGTCGGCACAGCAATTGGCAGCTTCTCCACTGCAGATGCAGATGCTGGAGACCTAGTGTTCTACGAACTGGTGTCTGGTCAGGGTGGCATCGACAACGCCAAGTTCACTATCGAAAACGGAACGCTAAAGACAAAGGTCCGTTTGGATTACGAAACAGCAACCAGTCATTCGATTCGCGTACGTGCCACTGATGCAGCCGGTGAGTTCGTTGAACAGGCCTTCACTGTAAGTGTTGAGGATGTCGCTGATGGGCTTTCAGTTGTCTCTGTGACACCAAGTTCATCTGGCGTAAAGATTGAGTTTAGTGAGGCTCTGGATACGTCAGAACTGAACGTACTGAGCACACCAGGGTTTAGTGGTGGATCAGATATTCAACTACTGGGTTCAACAACTGGGTTTGTGAAGGGATCACTTGTTGTATCGGCTGACCTTCAGACTATTGATTTCGTAGCGACAGGCGGGATGGCTGAGGATACCTACACGCTGATTGTCTCTAGTGGCGTTAATGGCTTTAAGGCGCAGTCTGGTGCTTTGTTAGATGGCAATGCAGACGGTGTGACGGGTGACAATTACTTGTCCTTCATCGACCTGACAAGTGCACCACAAGCCATTGTTGGTATTGAGAGCTTTGCTAGGGCTCCTGGGGAACAAGCATCGGCATCACTGGAATCAGACGGTGTCTTAAACCTCAACGTTGAAACTACTGAAACTGTATCGTCGATCGACTTCACTCTGTCGTACAACCCAGAGTTGCTTGATATCGAAGCCGTTAATTTAGGCGGTGAGGCGCCGGCTGGAGCTACAGTTACATACAGTGTCGTTGCAGCTGGTGAGATTGCAGTGCAATTCCGATCAAGTACACCACTGCAGGCAGGTGTTGCAGATTTCGTTGCGATTGATGCAGGCGTTCTTGCTGAAGCCACATATGGTGAAGTTGGGCTGCTAGAAGTTAAGAATGTAAATGTGAACGCTGGCTCCGTTACCTCTGGCGGAAAGAGTGGAGTTCAGGTTGTCGCCAAGCTAGGTGATGCCAATGGCGATGCTAACCACTCCACAATCGATTCCATCCTGGCTGCCAACTTGGCTACACGCCCCAATAGAGGGTTAGCAAGCTATCCGCTTATAGATCCATCAGTTGTTACTGACGTCTCAGGCAGCGGTCAGAACACCATGTTTGATAGTGCTCTGATTGCTATAGCCAACAGGGTTGAAGACGTTATGGGCCCAACCGTTGAGCGATCCGTTGATTCAGAGAACCCACGAACAATTCTTTATCGTCAGGATGGAGAGTATGGATCGGTCACGTTGCCAAGACTACAAGGTGCCTTAGCAGCTAGGGCTTCTGCATTTATCGAATACAGCTTAGGTAGTAATCCACAGGCCCAAGCATTGTTTGCTTCGTACGGTGCTGATATGGAATCTTCTGATGGAGACGACGATGACAGAAAGAATTGGCTTCCCGATCCAGGAATGATTGGTAGTGGAGGTTGATGCATATCAGGGGGGACGTTTGGGGACTATAAAACCTGTCCGCCGTTTCGGTCGGCGTTTCTTCATTTTTTCGGTTGTTTGAATTAGCCTGTAAAAAAGGTGAATAACACCGTAAATGTGAGGGCCGAAAACCGTGATTCTCTTTTTGGGCTCGTAGCGACTGCTATTTTCTATATGCTCCGCTTCTTTGGGTGTCCTTTCCGAACAAACTGGCTCTTTGTTGCGTGTTGTATCTCGATCTATGCAGGTCTCACCGGTGCTGCTCTTCCTGTGTTACGTGCAACATTACTTCTTTGGGTTACGTGTACTGGGGTCTGGATGAAGAGGCGGTTCACCGGGATTCACACACTTGCAGTCGTGGGTGTACTTGTACTTGTATGGAATCCTGTTTCGGTTCTTGCCGCCGGGACACAACTTTCTTTCCTTGCGACTGCAGTGTTGATATCCCTTGGGGCGTGGTTTCGGCAACAACCGACGCGCGAACCGATTCAAAGATTAATTGAGAAGAATCGAAGTTTTTTTAGAAATACGGTACATCGACTTTTTCATAGTCTTTGTATGGGCGTTCTTTTTAGTTCTTCGGTATGGGTTGTATCTGCCCCTCTGGTGGCTTCTGAGTTTCATCGATTTGTTCCAGTTGCTGTCGGGACAAATCTGCTTATTGGGCCCCTTCTTCCTTTGGTTATGGCTGCTGGGTTTGCCTGTCTGGTAACGGTAGGGTTACCCATTGCGGTATGTGCACCATTGGGCGTGCTCGCGGGTTTCTTATTCGAAAGCCTAACGCGGATCGTTGTGTGGATAGCAAGTTTTAGTGGGAGTACATTCCGTGTTCTTGCGTTACCCACGTGGTGGCTTGTGATCTGGTACGTTGTCGTCACGCTGCTTCTCTTGCACCTGTGCGACTACTCGAAAAAGATGCAGAAGTCACTGAGACGTTGTTGTGAAGGGCTGCATGAAGAATTCGAGTGGCCTGCGCTCAGGCTCAAAATATACCTATTCGGTTTTCTTCTGTTCGGCCTTGTCGTGTTGGGGATCGGACTGCAGTTGATGCCGAAACAGACGCTGAAAGAGAGTCGAATGACCATAGCAGCAATGGGCCACGGCTGTGGAATAGTATTGAAGTCTCGGGAAGGACACTGCCTCATTTATGATGCGGGAAGGCTTGGTGCGTCGGGAACAGCTCTTCGGTCACTGAGAGCAACACTGTTCAGTGAGCAAGTTCATACGATTGACTACCTTGTACTCTCACACGCTGACACAGATCATTTTAACGCGGTGCCCGGCTTGCTTGAAGATTTTCACGTGGAGCAGGTAATCGTTTCACCACAATTTCTTGCGAGCCCCTCTCGGTCGGTAGCTGAAATTCGCAGGCTCCTTATTAAGCATGAGGTTCAGGTGCGGACTGTGCTGAGTGGAGATGTTATCTCTGTTGGCCAATCATGCGTCGCACGGGTGTTGCATCCACATCGCGGTTCGAAGCCAAGCGAGGTCAGTGATAATGAAAATAGCATTGTGCTTGATGTCGCGATTGAATCGAAACGAATTTTATTGACTGGAGATATCGAAGGCACCTCCTTGCGTGGACTACTACGTTCTGGCTTGCCCTCGTGTGACATACTCATCGCACCCCATCATGGTAGTAAAACGGGGCTGCCGCGAGAAATCGCATCAGAGGTGCATCCGAGCGTGGTCATTGTAAGTGGTTCTGGCGGCCGTGACTGGCCTTTCGTCTGCAGGGAATTCCATCAAGGATGGAATGGCTTACGGGCAGTGCTGAGAACGGCAGGCGAACTATCACCAGACCGTGGGGCCGTGTCAATTACGATGTCCAATGACATGATGACTATCCAGCAATTCAGGCCAACAGGTTGGCAACGCATTCTGTAGACAAGAGGAGTTCTCTATCTCATCTCATTGCTGCCATCCGAAAAGTTGTGACAGGCTGCCAACGAGAGGATTAGATAATGAGGTGTCAGCCGAGCTTCCTATGGTTCTGACGAGATCAAAAGTTAGGAGCCCACCAAGAAGCAGGAGCATCGCGCAGCAGATTAAGCCTGTAACCTGCCAACCGTTGAATTTGGCATCGTCGTGGATGAGACCAAAGGAACTCGAAAGCATATCCGAAGCGGCTGTGGGGTGGTTTGCATCCTGCCCTACTTCCTCGCCAAAGAAGCTGGAGTCTCCTGGTCCTGCTGATTTATCGAACATCGAATCACCTGCTTGAGACGAAGCCAGGTCGGCTGATTGACTGGGGTCATCCGTTGAGGAGCCCTCTGCATCAAGATCAAACTCATTGGCAGTGCCCAGCATGGTTGCGGCATCGGGGTCATCTTCAACATCTTTGAGGAATTCTCCTAAATCGACGTCCCAGGCCTGGATTTTACCATCCTCAAGTGAGAGGCCCCCTTCCATTTTGACGTCTGAGATAGCGCTGCCAACGTCAGAACCTTCGACGGTGAGGTCGGAATCAATGATTCCACTTCCATCCTCGATTATGCCACTAGCATCGCCGGGCAGTATGGATCCGCTGTCTTGGACAACAACGCTTCCGGATCCATCCGTTTCAAATACGGCAGATGCGAGACCTTCGTCGATAAAAATATCACTTGCAACGATGCTTTCAATATCACCAGCGAGGGAATCACCGAGTACGAGACTCTGCGCGGGTTCTTCAGTCCCAGCAGAATCTGCGAGTCCAATATCGCTTAGATCAACATCGATACCACTGATTTCAATTTCTTCACCGTGGACTATGCTCTGGGGTTTAATATCGTCATCTTGGGGCGAGACGTTCCCTGCTTGTGCCTGCGATATTTCTCCGCTAGTTCCAAGCAATGTGGCTGGAACATCAACGTCTGATCCATCAAGGTCACCGCCGATCAGTAATGATGCCTCTGCCTCTTGAGTCGGTAGAATACCAGTTGCTTCAATTGCTCCATCATCAATACTTTTGCTGTCAGCGAGTGAAAGACCGGACTCGAGTTCAAGGTCTCCGAGTCCAATTTCGGAACCAGGCTTTTCGTCATGGACGTTTGGAGGAGCATCAGTACTTGTTTGCAGCACATCTTTTTCTTGAGACGAAGACCCATCATCAGAAAGATCGAGTTCCAACCCATCTAGTGAGATGTCACTTTCTGGTGTTTCTGGTGTTGTCGCATTTGACCCACCGATATCTTTTTGTTCTTCGAGATAACGGTCGAGTTCTTCATGTTTGAATTTGAGACCAGACGTGTCCCTGAGTGAAAAAAGCTTCCGCTGGTCAACAAGTTGTTTGACTGCATCTTCTGAAATATTCAGATGTGCTGCCGCTTCAGCAATGTTCAAAAACCCACCAGCCATAAATCAGCCTGCCTTACTTGCTCAAAAACCCAACTCCCGCCTATCACCGAACTCGGCCATCCCCTGCCTAAAAGTCTACGCAGCCAGATTGGCTCGATCCAGTCGGCACATTCATCGCAACCGGCACGAATGCATAATTGCCGCTTGAACCGAGGTTTCCCGAGAATTGCGAGTGCATCCTGGGGCAGAGTAATCCGTATAAGGTCGGGGAATTGAGCCGACGTTACTTCGTTCGTTGAGGCGAAGGAGGGATTATCTCGATTGTGCTACTTGGGGGTTTCGGGGCTGAGTCGATGCGAAGCATTTTTTTGATGGCAGCCGGTTTCGGGTCTTCGGCGTTGAAGTCTTCAAGTTGGAGATCGTATCCAAGTGCGCGGGTGCTCCGAAGTGAGACTTGACCACTGACAGTTTCAATGTGATACACGGCGAGTACTTGTCTTTCCGGGTCAATAACAATGAGCATTTGTCGACTGGAATCGATCGGTGACGTCGAAACAAACAGGCTCTTCATGTCTTCGGCCAAGGCGGCGGTCGTGGAAAAGTACAAGACCGTTAATGCCACTCCAACAAAGATGGAATGATGGTGTTTTCGGGAATTCATAGCTTGCGGCTCCGCGTGTGCCTGGATTTCTAGAGCTTGTCTCATGGCATGAGTTTAAGAACGTCATTGAACCAGTGGCAAAGGTTCACAGGGTATCGTTCCTCGTCTTTGGTCCGCGAAGTATTGCAGGACAGACACCTTGCTAAACAGACCGAAATCTAGCTTTCCGAAGTTCGTCCATCCAGAAAGCTACTACGCCCTCCCCTGTCTTTCCTAGATGCCCCTGCCTCTCTACCTGCCGTCGCCTGGGTGGAGAAAAGCGGTTGCGTCAATTATTTGGGTTTCATCATGTGGGCGGGAAGTTCCGATGAAGTAAGTAGTTCTGCGTTTCGTGCAAGGTAGAAAACATCGAACAATTCCGTTCACGGAGGTGCCCAGTGTCGATCCTGTCCAAGATGTCGAAACTTTTACTTCGATCGCCCCTGTTGTGGGGCACTGGTTTGGCGTTTTGCTTTTTTTCGCTCATTCAGCGGGGATTTATCCGTGATGAATATGTCGTTCGGTATCTCGCTGGGCACTGGGTTGAGTACATCGAGGTTGGCCTTTTCTGTGTTGGACTAAGTAGTCTGGCGATGAAACTGTTAAGTACAGTTCGCCAGAAGAATAGCCTGGCAACCTGTTCGCTGCCCGTGGCAATGTCAGGTGGTCAGCATCCTTCTGAGGCACAAAAATTGCAGCGGCATCTACTGGAGAATATGACTGGTGAGCAGGGCTACCTTTCAAAAAGACTTCGTGATGGTCTCGACTTCGTTACCCGGACAGGAAAGGCCGACGACCTTGAAGATCATCTCAAATATCTTGCCGACGTGGACGGGGCTCGTGCCCACGCCAGCTATGGGCTTGTTCGGTTCATCGTCTGGGCGATACCGATCATGGGTTTTCTTGGAACAGTCATCGGTATCACTGTGGCAATCGCCAATTTGTCGCCGACGGAACTCGAAAATATTTCAGGTGTTGTGGCTGGGTTGGGAACTGCATTTGATACAACTGCGACTGCATTGGCACTATCGATGGTTTTAATGTTTACTCAGTTTGTTATTGAGCGAATGGAGCAATCATTTCTCGATCAGGTTGACGAGCAAGCCTGGGATTCACTCGCAGGTCGTTTTCAGACCGAAGGCATTGCAGATGGATCAGCTTTGGCTGTTGCGAGGCTTGGAGATGCCGTTGGGAGAAGTTCAGCTCAGCTCATTGAGGCGCAGACGCAGTCATGGCAAGAGCTTCAAAACGTCGCTTCAAATAGTCTCGAAAACGTCTTTGGTGGTCTTAGTGAACGGCTGCGGGACACGTTGTCAGACTCCTTGGGGAATACTCTTGATGCCTGGAGGGAGTCACTCGTCGAGGCACACCGGGAGTTAGCAAGCGAGCGAGATGGTCGCTGGGAGCTTGCAGGCCAGACGATGGCTGATGCAGCAATCGCGTTCGATAAGCAGCAGACAGCTGTTGCAGATCAGGCAGCAGCGCTTGAGAAGGTAATCTCAATGTTGAGTGATATTGTAGCGATGGAGCAGAAGCTCGAGAACAATCTGAATGCTGTGACGGCGAGCGGCCGGTTTGAAGAGGCAATCATTTCACTCTCGGCAGCGACGCAATTGTTGGCAGCGCGTAGCCCAGGGGTTTCGAGTGGCAAGCCAAGTGTTCTGGCCGAGAACAGTTCCCCCGTTGAGAAGGTTGCATGAGAAGATCGCGTACACGAGAAGGAATCGCTATTTCGCTCTTTCCTTTTCTTGCAGTTCTATTGTGCACGATGGGTGCATTGCTTGTTTTATTGGTCCTGTTTGGCCACTCAATTGGTCAGCAGGATGAGAGTGTGGCTATCGAGCAGGCGATGCAGATGGAGGCGGAGTTGCAAGGAAGAGTGGATAATCTTTCATGGCGGCTTGAGCAATTGAAGGGCATGCGATCAAAAACAAATGATGAACTTGAGACACTAAGGCTGCAGTTAGCTGGTATCGAAGACAACTCAAGAAGTTTGGCGGCTGAGCTTAAGGATTTGCAGAAGGTACGAGAAAGTCTTCTCGCTAAGAAAGCAGTTGCAGTGACAACAACTGATGAATTGCGTCAACTTGAGGCAGAGTTGGCCTCGGCACGCGAAAGTCTCGACGAAGCGCGGCAGGAGAGGGATTCGAATCCGCCAGCGTATGCAGTTATTCCATACGAAGGTTCCTCAGGAACACATCGTCGTCCGCTTTTTATTGAATGTAGTCTGGATGGAGTGTTTTTGCAGCCGGAAGGTATTCGTCTGAATCCAGAAGACTTTGAAGGTCCAGCAGGCCCCGGCAACCCATTAGCGAGCGGTCTGCGTGCGGCGCGAGAGTATCTTGCACGACAGTCCGTCTCAGCAGATGACCCCGGTTTACGGCCGTATCCCCTGCTACTTGTGCGGCCATCTGGTGTGATGGCCTACTATGCAGCGCGAGACGCCATTGCATCCTGGGGCAGTGACTTTGGGTATCAACTTATTGAGGAAGATTGGCGACTTGCTTTCCCTGAAAAAGACCTTGCCCTACGTGATGTCGAACTGCAGGCAATTAATGAGGCTCGTGAGCGACTGCAATGGTTGGCACAGACTCGATCTGCGGTACGACGAAAGAAACCGGTGGCAAAGCAATACCGAGCGTCTTCGGTTCGCGGTGGCGCGGTTGCTGTTGGTGGCCCATCCGTTCTCGGTGACCAGTCTCAGTGGGATTGGTCAAAACAACAAAAGCAGGGTGCTGTGTCGCGTGGTGGACATGATCTCCAGGGTCAGGGAGGCGACGGAACGACAGAGCAACAGTCTTTGTCGGGTGGGCTCGTTGGCCGTCCATTGAGCGCTGGTGAGTCTGCTGGTGCCAGTCAGCTCGGGAGCGGTCGCAGTAAGTCGGGGATTGGATACGGTCGGGGTGCGGCAACAGAGGCGGGCAGTCTCACTGGTGACGCTCGTGGATCGGAGCAAGGCGGTGCAGTTGGTGGACAACAGGCAGGCCAATCACACTTTGGGAATGGTTCAGGCAGTGAACTGGCATCGTCAGATGTTGGGTTTTCGGATGGACATGGTACATCAGACGGGGCCATGGGTGACCAGTCGAAGGGTGCAGACAATGGGTCCCCTGGCGGGACAGAACTAGGTTCTTCAGCGAATCAGCAGGGTCCAGACACCAGTGGAGGTGGAGCCGCTTCTGCGATGTCCTCCTCGTCTTCTTCGCAAAGCCAGGGCCTTGCCGGAGGTGCTGCAGGTGGCGGCAGTCCTCCGAGTTCAGCTGCTGGTAGCATGCCAATGCCCATTGGTATTCAGGTCGGAACAGATGCAGCGTCATCTGAAATGGCAAACGGTGCGTCTGGGCAGCAGAGCAGTTCAGGTGGATCACTCGCAGGGTCCAGAGGAAGTGACTGGGCGAGTTTTGCGACATCGCAGCGATATATTCCACTCACCCGGCCAATTCAGATTGAATGTGCTGCTGATGAGCTCCGTCTGTTTGACGATAGCGGCAGGCGTGTTGTGTATCGAATTCCATTCACGGGATCGACAGACCAATCCATTGATTCTCTTGTTCTCGCGATTCGTAGGCGGGTTGATAGTTGGGGCCTCGCGGGAGATCGCCTCTACTGGAAGCCCGAATTAGTGCTTACAGAAACCGAGGACGGTGGTGGGCGGCGTGAAGACGTGCAAGTTCTTCTCGCGAACAGCGGTATTGAAACAAGGCAAAAGCAGGACTCCGATGCGGTCAGACGGCTACCCCCTGCCCAGCCAAAGAAGCGTCGTCTTCGCCGAACAGCAGCTCTTGAGACAGCAGCCAGCAGCCCGGAGGTGGGGTTATGATGAGACAACGTGCGAGCCGTACAGATGCGGGGAGTCAGGATTCATTTCTGGACATCGTGACCAATATTGTGGGTATCCTCATTATTCTTGTGATGGTCATAGGTGCTCGTGTTCAGAGCATCTCATTCAAGCCAAAAGAGGTCAGTAATCCGGACCTCGAAACGTTAATGATGGAGGTTGTACGACTGGAGGATGCCGTCGTAGCGTCCGAAAGTGAACTCTTTGAGCTTGATGAGCAAGGCGGACAACTCGCTGTCACCGTCGCGGACGCGGGAAATGCCAGAATTCATCTCGCGACTGCGGTCTCTGGAGCGAGGCGAGACGTTGAGGAGCAGAAACAGAAAGTTGATAAGGATAAGGCCGAGCGGGTTGAGATGGCCGCTGAGAGTCAGCGGATCAGGGACGAAATAGAGCAGTGCAATCTCGAAGCCGAAGGTATTGCCCATGCCCCACAATCAACCAAGGAACTCCTCGCCTATCCGACACCGGTTGGTCGGACAGTAACAGGTGATGAATTGCACTTCCGTCTTGCGGCCGGACGTATTTCATATATTCCGTTAACTGAGTTGTTCGATCGGGCGAAGGCACGAACGCAGCGAAAGAGCGGCGGTTCCCTGGCGTCGATGGAAGCACGAATTGAAACAGTTGGTCCAATCCAAGACTTTGCGCTTGATTATGTAATAGAGGTGCAGATTAATCGGAGTGCCGGTCAAGTGTATGTTCGCAGTCGTGAGTGGGTTGTAAAACCAGCTCGGTATGACATTGGTGAGACACTAGATGAAGCACTCGCGCGTCAATCACGGTTCCGAAGCGTTCTCGCTGGTGTTACACCAGCAACAACGGTGACACTTTGGTGTTATCCAGACAGCTTTGAAGAGTATCGTGCTGTTCGTGAGGAGTTGCATCGTATCGGCGTTTCTGCTGCTTGTCGTCCGCTTCCAGAGGGTGCTCCAATCGGTGGATCAGCCGAAGGAAGTAAGTCGGTCGCTCAGTGATGGCACGGCGAGGACATTGCTTTAAAGAACTGCACTTTGAATAAGTTGTGTTACCAAGGGAAGTAGTTGTTTTTTACGGCTGACTACATTCTTCAGAGCATAGAGTCCTGGGTCGATTCTTGGGTAATTAATTTCCTCCCAGGCTTCAGTCTCCCGTGACAGCAAAAGAAGTGACCCGTTGCTTACGACGTCAGTAATAAGAAGCGCCGAGAAGTCGAGTCGGTGCTGTTCGGCATAGGCGACCAGCGCGACTCGGAGTTCATCTTTCCGTTCCCAAAAGAGATCGAAGCCCGTTTCTTCGATTTGAGAAATCGAAAACCGGATGTCTTGCTCTGAAAATTCCTTGCAGTCTTCTTGTACGACTCCATCAGGAGTGCTCGTTCGGAGTGCTGAGCCAATTTCAAAAAATGTCCGTGCAAATTCATCAAGGTCAACGGGGCATCGCTGCCTCAGCCATTCGAGCATTGTCCGGTCAACGGTGGTGGTCGTGGGGCTCTTGAGGAAAAGCGTGTCGGAGATGATTCCAGCTGCCATGCACAGTGCAATGGACTGTTCTGGTTCAATTCCCGCATCTCGATAGTGTCGGGCGACGAGTGTGCAGGTTGAACCAACCGGTTCGTTCACGAAACGGATTGGTTGCGATGATTTCAAGCCGCCCCCAAGTCGGTGATGATCAAGAACTTCGAGAACATCAGCCTCTTCAATCCCTGCGACTGCCTGCGTCAGTTCGTTATGATCCACTAAAACAAGTCTAGGACGGGGTGGGTTGATAACATCAGATTTGAATGAGATGCCGGCGAGGAGGTCATCGTCTCCAACAACTGGGAAGACAGGTTGTTTTGAACGTTCAACAATCGCGCGTGCCTCCGATACCCGCATCTTTGCTGGCAGGGTGACGACCTGACGGTTTACGGCGGGGTCAATAAACTGAGAAGATCGGATTCGGGTCGTTGTGTTGACGGTGTCAAAAGGGCTCAATAGAACCGAAACACCACGAGCTCTGGCCAGTTCGATCAGTCCTGTGCTGAGATCAAAGCCCCCGGTTATCACAAGTCCCCGAACACCCTGTTCAATGGCTGGCAGTTGAATCGTTGGTCTGTCCCCACAGACAACGATGACACGATCTTTATCGAATTGTTGCATTCTTGCAGTGAAGCCATCGGAGCTCATTGCGCCGACCATAACAAGAAGCTCGTCACTGCGTTCGGGGTCAACTTCGTGCTGGAAAGAACCACCAAGGGATTCTGTAATTTTTTTGAGATTCGTTGTGACAGTTCTCGATTTAATTGGATCGCCCTCGTCACGGAAAAGGAGTTCCATTAGGTCGAGAACTGAAAGGACACCGACGACCCGATTATCTTTGTCAACGACAGGGATTGCTCGTAGATCCCATTCCTGCATGCGTCGATACGCTTCGAAGAACGCATCGCCGAAAGAGGCAGTGACGGTTTCCTTTCGACAGATGTCTTCTGTCTCAGGACGAATGTCCATGATTATTTTTGGAGGAGCAGTACCAGCCGTCTTGAGCACATATTCTGTGCGTTTGTTTGGTGCTCCGCAGCAGGCAGCAAGTGCATCGGGTTGTCCCGTTTGGCGGAGGAGGTCCGCGTAGGCGATTGCAGAACAGATGGCATCGGTATCAGGGTTTCGGTGTCCAAAGACAAAGAGGCTCATACAGGAAAGTCGTAATTCTTAGTTGGTTGTGAGGGAATGGTTTGGTAGCGAAGGGATGCTAAAGCTTAGTTCGTTACCTGCTTTAGGATACCTTTTCCCTGCAGCAGCGAGAGAGGGAAAGGTTGGATTGTTTTTTTCTCAGGAGCGACTGAAAGCAAGCATGGGAATGGCGTACGTTCTTTCTACTTCGATGTGATTCCGCTAAGATACGTCCTTCTGTACGTACAATGTCTGATACGAGGTGGTGACATGAAATTTGTTTTGTTCTCCGTGGCGTTGCTCAGTGCCATGCTTGGCACCTGGTATGTGGATGCCAGCCAACCAAATATCGTTATCGTTATTGCTGATGATCAGGGGTATGGAGACCTTGGGCACACAGGCAATTCAATAATCAAGACACCGAATATTGACGCACTTGCAGCAGAGTCGACAAGCCTGACCGACTATCACGTTGCCCCAACATGCTCTCCTACCCGTGCAGCACTAATGACAGGGCATTGGACTGACCGGACCGGAGTCTGGCACACCATTAACGGTCGCTCAATGCTTCGGGCGAACGAGGTTACTCTCGGCCAATTGCTCAAAGATAATGGCTACAGCACTGGAATGTTTGGGAAATGGCATCTTGGTGATAATTTTCCATACCGTCCTGAAGACCGTGGGTTCGATGAGGTGTACCGACACGGTGGCGGGGGAGTCGGGCAGACTCCCGACGTGTGGGACAATGCCTACTTTGATGGCTCATATTTTCATAATGGGGAGATCGTTCCAGCAGAGGGATTCTGCACGGATGTGTTTTTCAGTCAGGCCAAGAAATTTATGAAAAAACAGGCAGAGTCAGGAAAGCCCTTTTTTGCCTACATCAGCACGAATGCACCACATGGTCCCCTTCACTGTCCCCAAAAATATCTCGACATGTACTCGGGCCAGAGTGCAAAGATCGCAGCCTTCTTTGGGATGATCACCAACATTGATGACAATGTTGGTGCAACTCGACAGTTTTTGAAGGAGTTGGGTATTTCTGACAATACGCTCTTTATTTTTACGACCGATAATGGCACTGCCACAGGCAGTGACGTCTTTAATGCTGGTATGCGTGGCAAAAAAGGCAGTGAATATGATGGTGGGCATCGTGTTCCATTTATCGCACATTGGCCAGCAGTTGGTTGGAATACGAAGCACCAGTGTGACATTCTTTGTCATGCAGTTGATGTTGTGCCAACTGTTGTTGGTCTTGCGGGGGGAAAGAAGCCTCAGTCGCTCCGGTGGGATGGCGTTTCAATTGAAACACTGCTTGATCCAAAAAAAGAGCCAGCCGTTGCCGATCGTATGCTCGTGACAGATTCTCAGAGGATTCGCGATCCGATCAAATGGCGGAAGACGGCAGTCATGTCACAGCAATGGAGGCTTGTTAACGGATCACAACTTTTTGAGATCAAGAAAGATCCTGGTCAAACAGAAGATGTAGCCGCTGATAACCCGCAGCAGGTCAGCAAGATGAAGGCTTTTTACGATAGTTGGTGGGCCGAATTGGAGCCGACGTTTCTGCAGACGACTGAAATCTATCTGGGCGCTCAGGAAGCACCACGAGTCACATTGACATGTCATGATTGGATTGGTGGCACTCCCCCGTGGAATCAGCACATGGTCCGTGCCGCGATGGGATACCGCCAAAAAAATTCTGGACGAAAGAAACAACCAGAGGCAGATCTGAGTCAAGCAGCCTCTGGAAGTTTCTGGGCTGTGAAAGTTATGGAACCCGGTACATACACTTTTGAATTGAGGCGCTGGCCGACGGAAGCTAACAAGCCTCTCGCGAGCAGCCTTCCAGCTGGTGCTGCTGTACCGGGAGCAAGTAAAGCATTCCGTGAAACACCTGGTGAGGCCATACCCGTTGTATCAGCGGGTCTGCGAATAAATGGTGACGTCAAAGCAACAGAATCGGTCACAAAAGGACAGCTTTCAGCTGTTCAGATGTCTGTAGCGCTTCAGCCAGGTTCGTATGAACTTGCTCCATTTTTCCAGACAGAAGATGGCAAAGAGGTCGGCGCATACTATTGTATCGTGTCAGGCCCAAAGCAGCCTTAGTACTGTGGAGGTCTACAACTGGAGGCTGCCGGATCGGATGTTTGTGGTACCTTCTGTTGTTTCTCTGATGGCCGTCTCCGCCGCATGGAGAAGATCTCCAAGCTCTGACGAGCTGATCGATAATGGAGGCATTATGACAACCGTGTCTCCAAGTTGTCTCAGGAGAGCACCGTGCTGCCGCGCTGCCATGCAGGCGACTGTTCCCATTTTATCTTCCCAGGGGTAAGGACAGCGAGAGTCCTTGTCGGCTACAAGATCAATGCCGGCCACGAGACCGCATTGACGCGTGCCACCAACATGAGGCAGTTTGGAGATTCGTGCGACATGATCTTGAAGTTGCTGTATCCGCCTCGGGAGTTTTTGCAGGACCTGTTCGTCTTCGAAAAGAGCTAGGGATTCCAATGCAACTGCTGCCGCAAGTGGATTTCCTCCGAACGTATGTCCGTGATAAAAGGCACGGCCGTCTTTGTGGCTGCCCAGAAACTGGTTCCATATTGCTTCCGTTGTGATTGTTGCAGCCATGGGTAGGTATCCAGCAGTGAGTCCTTTCCCAAGACACAGAATGTCAGGTGCGACAGCTTCTTGCTCACAGGCAAACATGGTGCCCGTCCGGCCAAATCCGACTGCAATCTCATCGAGAATCAACAAAATGTTGAATTGCTGTGTGAGTTCACGAACTGCACGGAGAAATCCCGGAGGATGGACCAGAATTCCACCAGCTGCTTGTATAAGTGGCTCCATAATCAGTGCAGCAATTTCATCACCTTGATTCTTGAAGATGTCCTCAAGTTTATGGAGTGTCGCTGCTGCCGTCGTGCGTTGGCTGCTGGCATCTATTCGGGGTCCACCATCGCCCGTCGATGACATTGAGGCAGTCATACCCGGGCCCGGTACTCGAATCGCTTCAAATGTCAGCGGCGAGAAAATTGATGTAAATCGATCGACACCTCCAACGCCAATTGCACCGAGGGTATCTCCGTGGTACGCCTCTCCAAGTGAAACGAACTTTGTTCGATGGAGAGTCGAATGTGAGGAGAGGTTTCCCCCTTCTATCCCTGACTGATGCCAGTATTGAAATGCAATTTTCAATGCAGCTTCGGTAGCTGAGGAACCATCACTCGAGAAAAAAACTTTTTCGAGGCCGGTTGGAGTGATTTCAGCGAGTCGCTGCGCAAGATGCACGGTTGTAGGATTCGAGAGTCCGAGGTTCGTTGTATGCGCAACCTTTGAGAGTTGGTTGGCAATTGCGGCATCGAGTCGTGGGTGCCGATGGCCATGGACGTTACACCACATGCTGGCAGATCCGTCGATATAACGATTGCCATCTGTGTCGAATAAGTACACGCCTTCTCCTCGCTCGATAAGAAGTGGCTCGTACTCTGCCATTTGAGTGAATGCGTGCCAGACGAAATCTTTGTCCCATGTGTGCAGGTCGTTGAAGTCTGGGTGGTAGGTGGGCATGGTTTATTACAGCAGCGGTGTCATTTCACGAACAGATTGTACTAATACTATGATTTTTGGTGTTAAACAGGGGTGAAGTGCGGCGGCTGGAGAAGCGTGGGAACCTTACGCCATACTTTCTGTTTGTTTCAGGCTATTGTATGCCCAAGGACGGAGGTATTCACATGATTGTTTGATGAGGCTGGGTTCTGCTAGGTTAGCTGCCTATCTTTATAGGTAGCAGTGTTTCCTGTACGAAACGTTTTCTGTACCTAAATCACCCATAAGAACACCGCGGTGGTCGACATTGTCTTTACATCAGATCTACCCATATTGATTGTCTTTGAACTGGAATGTCTGTGACGAGTTATTTGCCCAACTGTTCAATGTTGCTTTTGTGGCGTGGTGCGGTGTCAGTGCCACGGTGGATTATGTTTTTGGCTATAGCTACGTGCGTGTCAGGGTGTGGTCCAGACGCAGCAGTGCGCAGTACGGATATTCGTCGGTACGTCGCCCCCAAGGAAAAAACACTGTCAGCAGAAAAGATGGCTCAGGCAGAAAGGATGGTTCAGGCAGAAAGGATGGCTCAGGCAGAAAAGATAGCGGGCACCAATCGGCAAACGACTGCACGAGAGCGGTCCAAGCAGATTGACTACACACTCCCGAAGAATTGGACAGAAGTGTCAGGGCCTTCCGGCATGCGTCTTGCAACTCTTGCCATTGGCGATAGTGAGGACGGTCAGGAAATCTCGATCATTCCAGCTTCTGGAACGATTCGCAGTAATGTTGAACGATGGCAAAAACAGCTTGATCAAGAAGCCTCTGATGAAGAGATTGCCGAACTCGTCGATACGGCAATGTCGAAGGCAGGAAGTGTTGATGTTCAGGGACAGAAAGCAACGGTGGTTTTGCTGACCCAATCAGTAGATGACGATGAAAAAAACGCTCAGTCAATTCTCGGCGGCATGCTTCCGATGAATGAAAGCAACACCTTATTCGTCAAGTTTCGTGGTCCTACTGAGATTGCCCGAAAAGAACAGAAGAAGTTTATTGCGTTCATGGCGTCTTTACGACTGCTTCAAAATGATGCGGAACAAGCAGAATAGGTTTGTGGAATCCAAGGGTTTTGATTATGGCAACAGGTAGTATGCCCATTTCATCGGTGGCCTCATCTCAGTTCACAGCGAGTTCTGTTCAGAAGACCGCGTGGGAAGGCTTGCGAGCACTTGGGTCGTTGAAAATTACGGTTGTTATGTTTCTTGCCGCAAACTTTCTGCTGTTTGTGGGAACACTTGCCCAAGATGAGAAAAGTCTTCCGGAGGTAAAGGCAGAATACTTTAATTGCTGGCTGGCAAAGGTTCCGTTTTCCGACTTTTTTCCGGTGACTGTTTTCGGTGAGTCATCACTTACCGGATGGTTTCCCTTTCCCGGTGGCGCAACGATTGGGTTTATTCTCCTGATTAATCTAATCGCAGCAAAGGCAACCCGCTTTCACATTGCCTCAAAGGGTTCAAGGCTGCTTTGGGGTACGGTGGTGTCTGTTGTCGGCGGACTTTTGGCTCTTCTGGTCATCCTCACAGGGCATCAGACAGATGGTCTGCAGGGAAAGCCACCACTGTCGTATGAGACAGTCTGGCAACTCATGCAGATCGGCTCTGCGATAGCAGCAATTGGTCTTGCTGTCGTGGCCCTTACTGGCAAGCGACGGCGGCTTGTTCGAATCTCACTAGCTATTGCCGCGCTGAGTGCCGGCGGTGCAGCTGTTGGGATGTTGTTTGGCGGTGAATCATGGAGAATGAATGAGCCAGGGTTACGGATTATGTGGCAATTGATGCAGTCAAGCGTGGCCTCGCTTGTTTTGCTCGCCGGGCTGATCATGGTTTTCGGTGCCCGCGGTGGAAATGTGTTGATCCATATAGCTGTCGGCATGCTCATGTTTGGCCAGTTCGCGTTTGGTGATCGGCAGATCGAAGAACGCTTGAATTTGGTCGAGGGGCAGGCATCGAATATGGTGTGCCGCACGACTGAAATGGAATTGGCCTGTATCAAAGCTGCACAGAATAATGAAACGACTGAAAAGGTTACGGCACTTTCCGGTCGTCTTCTGAAGGCTCGTGCGGGTGGTGAAGCCATTGATCTTTCGGATCTGCCTTTCGAGATTCGTGTGGTGAAGTATTTTCCGAATGCAGCCGTCACACGGGTTGGGCCGTTCGCGGAAAACGTTGCAACCGCCGGCCTTGGGAAAAGCTATCTTGCCATTCAGAGACCGCCTGAAGGAGGTGCATCGTCGAAGAGTAATGTGGCGGCAGCATACGTGCAGCTCACAGATACAAAGGATGGAGCAGATCTCGGCGTCTTCTTGGTGACCCAGTTTTTGAATGACCGCAGTCAGTTGTTCATGGAGGCAGAGGGCGATGTGTGTGATACGGTCGACACAGCCTCGGGCACATGGCGGATCCAGTTACGATTTCGTAGGGAATACAAGCCGTACGAAGTGCGACTCGACGATGTCAGGCGAATCAATTACTCAGCGAGTGAAACGCCTCGTGACTATTCCTCTTTTGTAACCTTCACGGATGAATCGACTGGGGCAGAGCAGCCGGGACGAATCTGGATGAACAACCCTGTTCGCTACCGAGGAGAGACATTTTTTCAGAGCAACTATTCGAAAGTTCAACTGGCCGATGGCAGTGTCAGTGAAATGACAGGCTTGCAGGTGGTTGAAAATGCAGGCTGGCTCATTCCGTACGTTGCCTGTGTCCTTGCTTTCTGGGGAATGCTTGCCCACTTTGGTGGTACCTTCGTCCGGTTTGCAGATCGGCACGAGCGCGAAGGAGAGAACGAATCATCTACCAACGAAAGTGCGTCCTCTCTTGGCCGGGATGGCAAGAATGAGAAAAAACGCAGTACTGATAAAAAACGTGGACCAAACACCCTCAGCAAAAAAGGGTGGCTGGCTCCGGTACTTGCCCTCTCTCTCGTTGGCCTTATCGCTGTGCCAGCAGCCCGAGTGAAGAAATCATCGCCTGACGAATCAGATTGGAGGAGTGCGGGCGAGATTCCAGTGATGCACGAAGGCCGCGTGAAACCTCTTGATACGGTAGCTCGGAACACACTTCAACTTCTCAGTAATCGCACCTCTGTGAAAATGCCAGAGACTGATCAGGGTCCAAGCGGAACAATATCGGCCTCCCAGTGGCTTCTTGCAGCAATGGCGGATACGGACTGGGTAGGTGATGCCCCCGTCTTTCGTATCGATGCACGTGAAGTGCTTGATTTGTTCGACCTGACTCGCCGGTCCGGCCATCGATATACGCTGAATGAATTGCAAGGTGGTAGAGAAGCACTTCAGAAGCAGATCGCAAAAGCACGTGAAGTGATGCCAGAGGAACGAACTTTCTTCCAGAAGAAGTGCGCTGAAATAAATCGGAAAATGATGGTCTATGATGTCATCCGGTTTGCGTATGACACGCCGGTCCCGCCACGTATTGACGGTGCCGATGAGGAAGCTCGTCAGGAAGCAATTGAGCAATTACGCCTCACGATACAGCGATCAAGGCTTCTTGATAATGAGCATCCGCCGGCGGTCATTCCGCCACAGGAAATAGCGCCTCCAGATCAGGTATCGGCAGGTCCTGCGAATGAGTGGCAGTCGCTCTATTCCGCCGTGACCAGAGCAATGGTGGCGCGAATGTTCGACGGTCGTGAAGGTCAGCCGGCGTACCGGCCAAATCCCGCAATCTTCCCGTTTTTAGAGCTTCTTGCAGTCGTTGAGAACCAGCCGAGTGAGTTCAATGCAAAACTGACTGAGTACAAATCAGCGATCGGTTCCTTTCCGGTAGTCAAAGAGACGGCTGAGAAGTCTGAATTTGAAGCCTGGTACAACGGCTTTAATCCAACATCTATTTCCCGTTGGCTTTATCTGCTCGCGATTGTGTTGTCGTTTATCAGTTTTCTTGCCTGGCGGAGCCCCCTGAATCAATTTGTAACGTGGCTTCTTCTTGGCACCCTGGTTTTGCACACCTTTGCCATTGGTGCTCGGATATGGCTAACGGGCCGACCGCCGGTTGTAAATCTCTATTCATCAGCAATTTTTATTGGCTGGGGATGTGTTGTTGCAGGTCTTGCCCTTGAAACGCTCTTTCGGATGGGCATCGGAAATCTTGCTGCCGCCCTGTCTGGTGCACTGACTCTGATGGTTGCCTACGGGCTTGATACGGGTGACACCATGCATGTGCTCCAAGCTGTTCTTGATACACAGTTCTGGCTTTCTACCCATGTCGTCACGGTCACTCTTGGATATGGAGCGACGTTGCTAGCCGGGCTTCTAGGGACCTGCGCGCTTGTGCATCGGATGTGGGTTGGTCGAATCAAACCTGCCCAACAGGAAGCCAAGACAGCCGCACGTGTGCAGGATCGGCTGTACCGAATGACATATGGAGTCGTGTGTTTTGCACTTTTCTTTTCTTTTATCGGCACAGTTCTTGGTGGGCTGTGGGCGGATGACAGTTGGGGTCGTTTTTGGGGTTGGGACCCCAAGGAAAACGGTGCCCTTATGATTGTCTTGTGGAATGCGGCTGTCTTGCACGCCCGCTGGGATCGTTGGATCGGCCAGCGTGGATTTGCCTTATTTGCGATTGGTGGCAATATCATTACCGCCTGGAGTTGGTTTGGAACCAATCAGCTCGGGATCGGGTTGCACAGCTACGGTTTCACCAGTGGTGTCTTGATGCTGCTTGGAGGGTATGTGCTCAGTCAACTCGTGCTGATTACGCTCGGGCTGATACTGACACGAAAAGAACTGGCCAAGGCGTAAAGACCATACAGGATTAGGGTGACTTCTTTCTTCGAGTTGAAGCCCAGTAGCCTCCGCCAAGAACAACGGCGAGCACCCCGGTTGCTAAAAGAGCCTGCCCCCATGCTGAGGTGAGCAAAATCTTATTGACGAGTTTTCCATGCTCTTCGGCTGAAACAGGAATGTTGCCAGTGTATTTTCCAACATGATGCATCAGGCTCACAGCGAGATCCTGTTCCGGTATCTCTTTATGACAGGCAACGCATGTGCCATCTCGTGAAATCCGCGTAATTTCATCTTTATTGAGTGATCGTGAGAGTTTCCAGTGATGGCCAACGGTCGCCAGTTGATTTCCGTCCTTATCAACAATCTGTGACCAGTCATGATCAAGGTTCTCAATGGCACCCATCTGGGTTCTGGCTGATTCCGGGAGGATAGTCCCATCAGTCGTCTCAAGGTCGACGACGTGTTTTTCATCCCAATTGCGCGGTCCATTGATACCGAGGCCGAGAGCTTTGTCCGATGCATGGCATGACTCGCATGTCCTTGCATTTTTCGTCATGGTGTGAGGCTGGACCGGACTCATGTCGATAGCGAGTTGGCCTTCGTCGCCGCTTCCTTCCATCCCGCCAGGCGTTTTAAAGATGTGATTTGTTAAAATAGGTTCACCGTCAGCCCCAATAATTGTGACTGAGGGCTGACAGCCCGGTGCGAGCGGTGTCACCCTGCCTTCACCGTTGACACCCATCATTGGTTCTTCCCAACGTAGGTAGCTTCTCAATTCACTGATTTTGCCAGGAATCATAAGGTCGTAGTCGGCTTCACCTGAATCAGCACGGTGTTCTTCAGTCGCATGCTTTCGACCGGCGGCAATCCAGTCGAAACCTTGGCGAGAAGAATCAATTTCCGGGCAGAGATCTTTTTGGCTGAAGTCAACTTTCACATGGCAGCCAAAGCACTGTGGAGCCCAGCTTGCATGGCAGGTGTAGCACTCCATACGACTCAGATGTTTCGACACACCCTGCATGGCAACCAAGCCCCGCTGGCTGATTGCTTTTTCTTCGACAAGTTTCTTAAGGGGTTTCAGTCGAATGTCTTTGCCTTCAGCGGTGTGGACAACCACTTCGTCTCCAACCCGGACAACATTTTCATATGGGTTGCCTCTGGCCGTGAGGAGAAACCCGTCCTGGCTATCATATTTTGCACCTGCCCAGGTATGGGGCAATTGATGAGGTGTCGTGCCACGGGGAGCCCCGGAGGCAACATCGACTGCAAATTCATCCATAAAGCCCAGTGGTAATTCCCACGGGAATTGATCCGGTGTGCCATGACAGTCAGAACATTCGATTTGAACCGCAGCCAGATTTGTTGCTGCCAGAAACCCGTCGCCGTGGACGTCGATGGAAGTATGACAGTCTTGGCACTTCATGCCTTTCTGGTAGTGGATGTCCTGCTCCATGGCGATGTAGTGTTTTGTATGCAGTCCAGGCTGATCTTTGGCATTTTCATCCAGTGGAGAGGCGTACGGTGTTTCCATAAGGCCCTGGAATGAAACACCAATCCGTTTGCCGCGGTTGTGGCATGTCGTGCACGTCTCGACGGCGAGGCCGTGATATGTCACCTCATGAATGGTGACGTCAGCATCCCGGGTTCCCTGAATCTGATGCGTGAGTGGATGGCCGGTCTCGGTCTTCGAGATGCTGAGGTCAGCGCCTTCATACAGTCCCTCGTTCCCATAGGGGACGTGACAACTTGAACATCCCATGCCACGGAAGTCGCCACGGGACGAACGCCCTTTTACACCGTGGTGGCAGCGATTGCACTCTTGCCGGATATAGGTGAATGCTGCGAGCGATGGGTCGTCATTCAGTTTGTCCAGTTCGTCAAAGCCAAGTGCATCCGGCAGTGGTTCGTGTTCATTGACGAATACGTTGGGTTCGAGCTCAGCGAGCGCATCCATATACTGGCGGTAGGCCTCTGTACCCAATCGAGTAGATCGGTCTGAGGGGTTCTTCACTGCGTAGTTGGCATATTTATGTTCATACCCAGTGAGTGCTCCAAACGACCAGCATGTGCCCTGGATTTTGCCAGCCTCTGTCATCATGAGGCTTTGCCACTGGACCTTGACCTGATCTTCATGGCAGGTTCCGCAGGTGTTTTCGTTGACCCAGGGGCTGCCAGGGTCTGGGTAGAAATTTGCACCCCCGTGGGCGAGTGCAATATCTTCTGTCTCGTTGGGATCGCCGTTGTGGCAGACAACACAACCAGCAGGATCGCCCATGGCTTTTCCTTTTGCCATGATTTGATTGAGCATCTCGGAGCCAATTTCTCGAATCGGCTCAACTTCCTGATGGCACGCCATGCATCCTGATGAGGCGGCTTCGGGAAAGTGATCAATCAGGCGTTCTTGTCCGTTAGCTCGGCCGAGTTCCAATTGGCTCACGACACACGCGATCAACGACAATATAAAAAGGCGCTGCAGGCGGTGACACGATCGGTTTATGGTGGGCGGCAGCATTGACTCAGTACAGGATAGAGGATTCATTCTTGAACAGTCTCATCATAATGGAAATGGGGACTTCTCGCGAAAGGTGTTTCTTCGGCACGGTTAGTGCCAATGTCTGGTGAGGCTATTTTCTGTGGGTCGATCTAGGGCGGAGCTGTTCTGTCACGAGAGATGGAAGGAAAGGCGGTCTCTGTCTTTTCTGAAAAGGTGAGTGTGTAAGAAAAATGTTTGAGAATAGTGTGGCTGATTGACAGGGACGATCCCACACGATCTGCTTTGAGGGTGAGAGTGTCTATTTTTTCGAATGGGGAACCCGCCATGAGACATACAAATTTTCCTGTGTTCCTTGTCATAACCACGCTATGCACAGTGTGGCAGACGGCCGCTGCTGACGTTTCTGATCCAGCGAGCAAACCGAATATTGTGCTGATAATGGCTGATGATGTGAGCTGGGAGGCCTTTAGCTGCTACGGAGCTGAAGACTACGACACACCAAACATCGATGCACTGGCAACGAAGGGAGTCAGGTTTTCGCATTGCTATTCGACACCGATCTGCACGCCGAGTCGTGTAGAAATCATGACCGGACAATACAGCTTCCGTAACTACACCCACTTTGGGTATCTCAATCCGAAGGACAAGACGATCGGGCACCTCATGCAGTCTGCGGGGTACCAGACCGCGATCGCAGGCAAGTGGCAGTTGAATGGCCTGTATAACACGCTCCCTGGGTCAGACGACTCGAAGCGTCCCCTCAAGGCTGGGTTTCACGAATCGTATCTGTGGCAGGTAACGACCGGGAAGCAATTGAAAAACGGTGGAGGTGAACGGTTCTGGAGCCCGCCACTTGAACGGGATGGGGTGATGGAAACTGTTGAAGACAATAGTGGCAAGTACGGGCCAGATTTATTGTGTGATTTTCTCTGTGACTTTATGGAGCGAAACAGGTCAAAGCCATTTTTTGTCTATTACCCGATGGTGCTTGTTCATAATCCTTTTGTCAGAACACCAGATACCATCGGAAATGAGGCACGAACACAGGCGGCGAATAAGGCTCCGAAAAATAAAGAGCAACAAAAAGAAAACTTCGTTGCCATGGTTGAATACATGGATAAAATCGTTGGTCGATTAGTGGAGAAGGTACAAGCGATTGGTCAGGAAGAGAACACGATTATTATGTTTACAGCTGACAATGGTACCAATCGCAGCATTACGTCGCGATGGCATGGTCAGGATATCAAGGGTGGCAAAGGCGGCATGAAGGACATGGGAACTCATGTGCCACTAGTGGCCTCCTGGCCGGGAAGGTCTCCATGTGCAGCAGTCTTTGATGATCTTGTGGACTTCACGGACCTGTACCCGACCTTTGCGAATGCTGCCGGGGTTTCACTTGGCAAAGAGGATCCTGTTGACGGACGCAGTTTTCTACCGCAGCTGTTGGGACAGCCAGGAAACCCGCGAGAGTTCGTCTTTTTGCACTACCAGCCATACTGGAATGCACAGCCTGGGCAGTTTGCTCGGACCCAACAGTACAAACTGTACCGAGATGGTGGTTTTTTTGATGTGCCAGAAGATCTTGAAGAAACAAATAATCTCAACCGATCCAGTTTGAGTACCAATGAGTCTGTAGCAAAAAAAATGCTGACCGATGTGCTTGATAGAGCACCCCCTGCCCCGACAGAACCGGGTAGCCGAACATCGGTGAACAGACCAACCTACGCAGATTGGCCTGTACTTAGCAGTGAGTAATGAATAGGCCTGGCTTACTAAAGGATGTCCGTCACTTGAAGGGAGTCATTCGGCCTCAAATGAAATCACCGAGGCTTTGTCTGAGCTAAGTTTGTCTTTTCCATTCCAGCCAAAGATTGAAAAGGCTTCAGCAGTTGCCTTGGTTGAATCGTCAGCTGATGGTACCCAGCGGATTTCATCACTTGGAGATATAAGACGCCGTTGCAACAGTGCCAGTAATTCAAATGGGTTTGATGACTTTGGTGCTTCGGAGACGTTGACCCATGAATCACCAAGTTTCTTTTCAACACTACCGTTGGCAACACCAGAAACAACAAACGATTCTTCACCAGCAGTTGTTCCGTATGATGCAGCTTGGACAAGGTCGCTGTGCACAAGTCGAATTGGACTCGGGCCGATAGCGCCATCTCGATTGAGGTAGATTTTTGATGATCGGTGAAGCTTTGGTCGGCGAATTAATTGGCTAGGATTTTCGTACAGTTTGATTGGCCCAGCACTGGTGTTTTGAGTCACCGTTGCTATTGTTGGATTTGGCTGTTCTGTTTGAATAAACTTTTTGTTAATTGGATCCCATTTCAAAAGTGTCATTTCAGACTTGCTAAACGTCCATGTTCCGTCCGCGTTTTTTCTGGGCTGGGAGAGGGAAATATATGGACTTCCTGGCTGGTCCCCTAGGTAGAATTGTGACGCTTGCGGGCTGAGGTGCGTATCGGCATAGATAGTCCACCCCTGGCTTGTGTCGACTCCACCTACTTGGAATTCAAAGGACGGGTCGCCTTGGTTGACAGCAGGTGCGAAACCGCGAGCTTCAACACCGACTAACAAGACATTCGCAAGGGCGACGGTGTTCATAAAACCACCATCATCACCAGCCTTGTTAAAAGATGGGACAAACAGGTTAGACACGGTAATGCCTTCGAATTGATCATATCTTTGCCAGGCTTGGTTGGGTATTATTCGCATGGCGACTAAACCAAACCCGTTGTCGTTATAAACTCGATGGATATATGGGTAGTCTACGACTGACCCGCTCGCCGAGCTATTTATAAATCCATAGGCGTATCCAACAGCATTCCCAGCATTTCCCTGCAAGATGGTGTTGTTTTTCGCGTAGAAATAGGGAGCTTGGACTTTAATTGAATCATCATTAGAGTGGATGAATGAATTCGTAATTTGGGAATGCCAGGATGCTATCTTGGGTCCATCTGACTGATCAACCCAGTTTCCACTCTGTTTGAAGTCATAAATCTTTGCTTTTGAATTTTCGAAAGCAGCTCGCCCTCCCGTCGGAAACGTAATGGTTGGATCACTTGGTGGTCCTTCAACATACGCAACACCGTTGTAGTCTTGAAGGAACACGCTTGCGTCACCACGATGGGCACCCCAGGCTGTCGTAATACCAGAAATATCAACAGCCCAGTCAGTATCACTACTGTTATCGGTTTGATGAACACTTGTGATGGCTAGCAGATCACTGTTGATAAAATAGAAGGGATCACTGTTGTTTCGGAGATTTGTGTAGGTGCTTTGCTCACCATAATATGAAATAATTTCATACCCACTGATGCGTCCAGTTCCATTCACAACAACTGGCTGATCAGTAGCGAGACTTACTATTTGTGCACTACTCGGCAGTAGTCCCTGAGGATAGTCTGTTGAGCCGGGTGACTTTCCATTTCCGACCTGCACATAACCGTCAGCCGCTGCTTCTTCCAGCCCGTTCCAGACTGCCATGCGGGTGCTGAGGTTGTAGGCGTTATATCCCACTCCAGGCGAAAAGTCGGTGTCCACGGTGATCTGCAATGGTTTCTGGCCAGGAGTAGTTGGGCTCGTAGACGTTGCATTGATATTGGTGTCGAGAATGACATTGGCAAGACCTCCAACATAGGCAACAGCATATTTACCATTAGCTTCTTTGAATTTTCTCCATTTTGTTTTTGGGGAATGTACCTCCTGTGGTGTGCCCAGATCACTTGTTTTTATCGTGTTCCCCCATGGTACGTCGGGAGCATAAGTTGTTCGCTCTCCGTCGTAGCGTGAGATAAAGACTTGTGCCTGGCGGTTACCAAATTTTTGGCCTTGCTGGCTCGTGTCATACGGTGTGACAGAGATCTGAAATGCTGAAGCCCCTCTTGCGGAAATAAAATCAATCTGTTTTTCAAATATGCTGAGTGGAATGCTGTGTTTGTTAACACTTAGTGTTGACTTCTGCGGATTATTACCGACTGTAACCCAGATTTCATAAGGGAGTGGTTTGGAATTATTATTTGACTCAATTTCGAGCGTCCAACTACTCACGTCCCTATCACTTGGTAGAACAAACTGATGGGTCTCAAGATAATTAAATATTCCAGCTCCATCTGAACTTTGTGAACCAACCGAACCTCCAGTACCGACCGCTAAGGTCGATGGATCGTGGGTCGGTATTCTGTATATAACGTCTTTGTTCCAGACATCATCACTCATTGCTGTTAATCGAAGAGTTTTTTCTCCACCCCGCAAGCCACGGAGGACGAGCGTGTTTCCTTCCCATTGTGGATGAATGTCGTCTGTAATGTAGAGTCGATCACCTTCACCGTAATTGAAATCAACAAAGTTGGCCTCACCGAAAAGATCTGAACTTTCGAAGACAACGCTGTCGGCACCAGGTCCAAGCTGAACCAGAGAACCACCTCGACCTGGAGCGACGACGTCATCACCAGATCCAGCGTCAACAGTTAGTCGTCCATGAAATGGCTGGCTATACGGCTGCGTCCCATGGCCGGGTCCAACGATCACATCAGCTAGTGGACTACCGGTTACCAGGTCAATGCCCCCAGCGAGTGAAATGTACGTGGCGAAAAAGTCTGGCAAGACTTCATCACTGTGAACAAAACCCTGTAGTTCACTGATTTGATGAGAGCTATCCCCAATCGTGACAAGTGACGTAGGTGTGAGCATTTCCTGTGGAGTTGCGGTGAGCACACCCGCTGCAGATAATGTATCACTACTCAGGCTTCCTGCTGGCATGATTGCAGTCGTGCCCGGTGCGATAACGTCATACTTTGTTTGATAATCATGTTCTGTCGCGTCGGTAAAAATGTTAACACCAGTCAGTATCTCAGTGTTTAAAAGTTTGAACCAACCCTGACTCGGGTAGGTCGGATAGCTCGTAGGATTACTAGGGTTATGAGGACTATGGGTTTGAGCGGTAATGTTAAGAAAATTTGGTGGCACCTCGATGTTCAGGAGTTGAAATTCTTGGCCTGAGAAAATTTGGAGGTGATTCTCTGGCTGACTCAGCACATCATAGGATTTTCCAATCAATGGGTGTGCTGCATTAGAGTAGCCAGTCCCGTAGGAAGACCAAAGTGGACTGGCGTCATACGTCATGGCCATCAGAGCGCGAAAGCCAATTGCAAGTTCTTCAATTGTTGTTTCATATTCAACAAGCTGGGTAGTTGGATCAAGAGACTCGAGAGCCACTATACGATGGTCCACAAAATGTTTAAAAAACTTATGAATAGCCCATTGGTTTGTCTTACCACTATTAAGGTAATATCCGTGGACCGTGTCGCATGCTTCTCTGTAGGCGTCGTAGTTTGGATTGCTTAGATCCTGAATTGGCTGATTGTAAGCGTCATAAACCTGGTAGTCCGAATTTGGATTGTATGCAATGCGTTGTTCAAGATTAGGAATTCCGCTTATTCCCGAGAATATCTCAATGGGGTTCATCTTGTCGTCAAACCCGCTCGAGTACGCATCTAATAGATGCCACAATACTTCCTGGGGTAAGGCTGGACTTTCTGCTGGGCGTAGATCATTCGTGAATTGGAAGGACGAAAGAAGCGTAGGGACGTAGTCGCTCAGACTTGAAATCGTGTCTTGGGAGTTTGACGCATTTGTGAAAGATCCGTGGCTTCGGTTGAATACGGCAAGTTGTGGTACAGCAGACGCTGCTGTTGGGTTTGGATTCGCAGTTTGTGATCCTGCTCCCATGAATGGGAATCCAACGATTCGTGATAATCCTTGGAGTGCTTTGTCTGAAACCATTTCATTTAAAATGTCCTCAGACTGGCTTGGAGCACTCAGCGCGACTCCTGTACTACCTGTGATGTCACCATTTCCACCTCGTTCAAAGAATGCGGGTAGCCCAGTTGGGTCCTTAGGGAAGCGTTGGTTCAGTACGAGAAGACTATAAAGATTGTCACTCGACCCCACCCAGGCATTGATAATTGTTGGACTGTAAAGCGTGTTTATCGGCAACAGGTCAGGTTGTCTTTGATCCTGATAGTAAAAGCAGGCAACGAGGTCTTCTGAAACCTCAGAGATTCTACCATTGACTAAAGCATCTCTGTATTGATCAGTTGTTTTAATCACGTAATCAGCAGTTTCGTGGATCTCGTTAGAATTTCCACTTTGATCGGCAGCCCAGTCAGCTAGGCTAACGGAGCCTTGTACGGTCGGTGTTATGTAGGTCCATGGCGCTGCGTATGAATAGCTTTGGTCCGATTGATAAGAATTTGGACCCTCAGTAAGAGTAAAAGTAAAGTCGAGAGAATCTCCTGAGAGGACTTGCCTTTGCTCGAGTTTCTCGAGTGAAGATAGTTGCTTTTTGTTGTTGGCCTGTCGGGAATGTTTTCGGGAGGAGCGGTTTTTGTTTCGGTGGCTATTTTTGGTCATTAGAGACTCGTAGGTTTTTCTTTGAGGTGCTCCGAGTTATTAGCTGGCTAATTTTTTGGTGGATTTTTTTACAGACGAACGTTGTCACCGCCCACGCACCATGAATCTCATGATCGACTAAAAATGGGTAATGAGAACTCTGAGGATTGCTAGAATTATTCAAACCTAGCTCTCTATTGCCTAGATCGCAAGAAATAAGCACTCCTAAAATGGAAGAATGAGTCAATTAGTGATGCTTTTTATGTAAGTTTCATGCAAGACATACATTAATTAAGCAATAAAGGCACGCTTTAGGTGCGCTTATGATGAAAGCTACCGTCATGCAGAAAAACTCGGTGATTCAAGTACGCCCACTTTTTGTTCGGGCTTTTGTTCTGGTTTGTTTTGCTTGTACTGTTCGCGTAGTGGCTGTTGCCGAGAGTCTCCCTACGGTCACCACCTTTCTTGAGTCACACTGCATTGACTGCCATGGTGCTGATGGAGAAGGTGATGTTGACCTTCAGTTGCTCGCCAGCGGGCGGGAACAATCACCAGAACTGATTGAGTTGGTGCATCATGTGATCGAGCTCCATGAGATGCCTCCAGAAGAGATGGACCAGCCATCAAAAGATGATCGTGTCCGGGTGACAAACGATCTTCAGCACTTACTTCTTGAAAAGACACAACAAAGTAAGCCGCCGTATAAGCAGTCACTTCGGCGTATGAATCGTTTTCAGTATCACAACGCGGTGACTGATTTGTTCGAGTTACGGTGTACTGTCTTTTCGCTCCCTGAACGAGTGGTTCGCGTCTATCAGGATTACTTTGACCCGGCGAAGAGTAAGTTGCCGGAGATTGTTGGTGTTGGGAATCGTCCGCTTGGAAAGTCACAACTTATCGAACCGAGGCTCGCAGGAGTTACGCCCTTTCCACAAGATCTAAGGGCTGAGCACGGGTTCGATACACAGGTAGATCATCTTTCGTTATCACCGTTATTAATGGAGGCATTTCTGTCTCTTGGTCAGTCAATTGTGCAGAGTGAGGACTTCACGAAAAAGAATGTTGGCATTTGGGAGGACTTTTTTGTGCTCCCAAAAAAGAATGGAGAAACTGAGAGTAGTTTGATTGAGTCAAGGCTTCGTCTTTTTCTAGCACACGCTTTTCGGCGTCCTGTAGACAAGGAAACACTGAGACGGTACGTCGCGTTTGTGAACACTGAACGAGCAAAGGGCATGTCATTTGAAGAAGCGATGAAAGCTGTAGCCGCTGCTGTTATTGCGTCACCACGATTCCTCTATATCTACGACACAGCTGACCAGAACACTACCGAGAATGAACTCGATCCTTATTCGTTTGCATCAAGGCTTTCTTTTTTTCTCTGGGGTAGTATTCCCGATGAACAGCTTCTTTCTGCTGCAGAAGCCGGCCTGCTCGAAGATGAGCTGGGGATTCGAGATGAAGTGCAGCGAATGCTGAAAAGCAAAAAGCTGAAGAGGTTTTGCGATGCCTTTCCATTACAGTGGCTTCAGCTTGATCGGTTGATTTCAGCGACACCCGATCCGGAATTATTTCCTGATTTCTATTTTTCAAAATACCGACTCAGCATGCATATGATGCTCGAGCCACTCTTGTTGTTCGAAGCCGTGCTTGTAGAGAATCTGCCAATTACACAATTTGTCCATTCTGACTTTACGTATCGATCACAACAGTTAGACAGATCGTATGCCGAACTAGGGCTTGAAGTTACATTGGCAAAGTCTTCTGGGGCAACACGCATTTCATTTAAGCGTACCCCAACAAAAGACATGCGTAGCGGTGGCATGATTACCAATGCAGCTGTGATGACAATGCTGTCTAATCCAGAGCAATCACAGCCTATTTCACGCGGGGCGTGGCTGGCGTCAGTAGTTTTCAATGACCCGCCGAAACCTCCACCGGCTGATGTACCTCCTCTGCCGGAGGGCGCTGGTAGAGAAACTGAAACGATGACCCTGCGTGAGCGGCTTGGCGCCCATCGAGAACGTGCTGACTGTCGAGGATGCCATGAGCAGATCGACCCACTGGGGTTTGCACTTGAAAACTATGATGCCGTTGGGCAGTGGCGGTCGACATATAAAAATGGTCGTACAGTGGATTCAGCGGGAAAGCTTTTTCATCAGCATGACTTTGCGAATATCACAGAGTTTAAGCAAGCAATCCTCAAGGAGGATGCACTTTTTGCGAAGGCATTCATAAAACACCTTCTTGTCTATGCAACAGGTCGCCAATTGACACCCTGGGATAACGTCGAAATTGAAGACATTACCGCGACAACAGTGGCCGATGGGTATAGGATCCAAGATATCATCGAGGCGGTCGTGTTGAGCCCGGCGTTTAGGAGTCCATAATGCGAACTACTCGGCGAAAATTTCTACATGGAGTCGGTGGTACTGTCCTCGGGCTCCCCTGGCTCGAGGGCCTTGCACACGCACACGCAGCAAGTGCTTCAGCACTTCGGATGGTGCATTTCTACGTGCCGATCGGTGTTGTCCGCCGTGGGTTTTTTCCTGGGGAGGCTGATCACATTATTCCGAAGGGGAATCTTGGCGGTGTAATGAAATCACTCGGTGTGCAAGACCCAAATCAATCACTCAAACCGCTTGATGTTTTGACACCAACAATGCAGCCACTCGATGGGCTAAAAGATCAAATCACACTCATTACTGGAATGGACAGGCAGTTTCAAAACGGAACTGATGTGCACGCTCAATGTGCATCGTGTTATTTAAGCAGTGCGAAGCCGTTCGAAGTGAAAGGCTCGGCATGGCCGCTAGCACGGACACTTGACCACATTGTGGCCGATCATGTTGGTCAGCAGACGCCATTTAAAACATTGGAATTTAGCTGTAACAATCACACAGATAACAAAGAGTCGATCTATTTTGACAATATTTCCTGGTACGGCACCGGTCACGTTGCACCATCAATACGAAATCCTAGGAAGATGTATCAGCGGTTGTTCTCCACCCATGACATTAATCGATATAAAGATGTGACGAGTCTTGTACTTGATGATGCACGGGATCTTAAGAAGCAGCTTGGCCAAGGCGATAAGCAAAAACTTGATGAATATTTTGAATCCATCCGAGCAATCGAACTTCAATTGGCTCGGCTTGAAAACATGAAATTGGATTTAACTGGAATTGATTGTGAGGAGCCAACAGATGCTTATCTCCCGCGAGGTGACTATATCCGCCTTATGGGCGACCTGATGGTGACCGCTCTTCAGGCAGGTTTGACAAACGTGGCCACATTCATGATTGGCCCGGAGCGGTGGGATACTCCGTACATGTTTGATGGGCTATTTGACAAGCCTCGTAGCCACCACAAGATGTCCCATAATCAGACGAAAATGATAGATGACCTACTGAAGGTCGATCGATTTCATATGGAGCAATATGGCTATCTGATGCAACGAATGATGGCTGTTCGTGAAAAAGATGGATCATCACTCCTAGATAACACACTCTTTACGTACGGTTCTGGCCTCGGTGATGGGTCCACGCATCAATACAACGATCTGCCAATCATCGTAGCTGGTGGTGGCAAGCGGACTCAGAAAGGTCAGCATGTCCACATGCGGGAAGGTACACCACTTGCAAATTTATGGTTGACGCAGGCACAGATGATGGGTGTCCCAATTCAGTCTTTTGCCGATAGCAATGGTGTGATACCGCACATTACAAAAAGTTTGTGACCGGCGACATCAAAGTGCTGGAAGAGGTGCTGGTTGTGAATTCCGGTCCGATATTACAGCACTACTGAACCTTTGCCTGCACAATCTGCAGGTTTGATGGGTAGTCTTTGCCGACAAAGGCCGCAACACTCAAGGGTGCAGTTGTAAGAGTGTCGGGAACCATAAATGTTGCTTCTGTTTTTCCACTACCTGATATTTCGAGAACTTGACGCTCAAGTCGATTGCCATCATTTTTGAGCGTCACGTGTACTTTTTGTATTTCAAGTTGTTTCGGTATGGTGTGCTCAATCGATACCATAACCACGTTGTCTTTTCGTGTTGTTGAAACCTTGATTAGTTTGAGTTTCTTTTGTGCCTTGGGTTTGCTTTTTCGTCGTTCAGCGCGACGGTCATCAGTTTCCTTTTGAACCTGGTCCACATAGGCCCTTCGAATGGCAGGGTCATTACGTCCTTCAAATGCAACAAGAGCATGATCGCCTGTCTCGTGCATCCACGTTTTCAGTTGGGTTTGCATTTCCTGAAGGATGTTCTGGTGGTCCTTTGATTTGACAAGATTTGTTAGACAATCAGGGTCCTTTTGTACGTCGTAGAGTTCTTCGACGACACGGTGATTGAAAAGGTCGAGGCGTTTCTGCATCATTTCTGATGTGGGCGCGAGCTCTTGCATACGTTTATAGGTCTTTGTGCCCTGCGTGGCTGTCCGCATCACGTCTTCGCCGTCCGACCACGGATTAAACAGATAAAGGTAACGAGGGGTCTGAACACCTCGCATCGGGTTTCGCTTGCCACCAGCGTTTTCGTTATATTCCTTGAACACAACGTTACGGTTTGCTTGGCTTTCGCCATGAAGAAGTGGCAGGAACGATGAGCCTTGCAGGTTGTCTGGCAACGGCGTACCAACCATGTCACAGAAGGTCGGTAGGAAATCGATTGCTGAAACCATATGGCGATCATCAACAGTTCCTGGTTGCACGACACCAGGCCAGCGAATGATCAGCGGTGTTCGCGTGCTGTGGTGGTACAACTGGGTTTTTGCAAATGGCAGCGGCATGCCATGGTCAGAGAGAAAGACCACGATGGTGTCCTCTTCCTTACCAGAGTTTTTAAGGGCATTGAGAATGGATCCGACAGCGTCGTCAGCTCGACGGACCGATGTGTAGTACAGCGCGAGTTCTTCCCGGACAACAGGGTCGTCAAATAAAAAGCCGGGGATAGGCGATTCTTCTGGTGAAAATATTTTAGAAACACCATGTGGATCCCCTTCAAACCAGAACGGTTTATGCGGATCAGAAATGTTGATGTTGATGGCAAAAGGTTTTTGTGCAGCTCTCGCTTGCTCAATACCCCGTGTCAGGCTTGAGCCGTAGGAGGTCACATCTTTGATATGCTCCTTTGCGCCATCTTCCTTGATCGTAAGGTCTGCATCCCAGGGGTATGGTTGATAGGGAGTAGAGTGACTGACCTTTCCACGAATAGCAGTAAAGTAGCCAGCCTTTTGCATGACATCGCAGAAAACCGGATAGTCGTTATCTACTCTGTAGAAGCCTTCAACGCCTGAGCTGTGCGGGTACCGGCCCGAGAACATGACGTTGCGTGACGGGTAGCAGTTGCCAACCTGAACATGCGCCATTTCAAAACGCAGCCCTTCCGCCGCGAATCGGTCCATATGTGGTGTCAGATCTGGTATGACACCATCGAAGACTCCAGCAGAGTCACAACTCATGTCATCAACAGTAATGACAAGTAAATTAGGTGGCTCGGCCTGGGTGAGACTGCATGAAAAACTTAGCAAAAGAAAGGCAATAAAGCGTTTCATTCGAGATGATTCCTTCGTGTATGTAGGCAATAATAAATCTCTGAAGATCGTTATACACAATACATGTTTTGTTTTCTGTATGCTTACAGCCATGGTCTTGGTTGTGCTTTTGCAGTTGCGCAGGTTGTGCTGTCAAGAAAGTAGTCTCGCGAATGGTCACCCGTTTTACAGCGCTCAAAAATCGTTTTATCTTTCGGCTTCGAAAGGTAGTTGGCGGAGAACTTCCGCTGGAGACAGAAACATGCCGGTTTGTGCTGACAAGTTTGCTTGACCTCTTTATGACATTTCTGCTTCTGTATTTCAGTAATCGTGGGATGATGCGGAATGTCGTTGTCGAGTCGAATCCTGTCGCCCAATATTTTATCAGCGGCTGGGGAACGATGGGTCTTGTCTGGTTCAAAATTGCGATGGTGACGATTATAGTTCTCATCGCGCAGATTATCGCAACGAAAAGGCCCGTGGTTGCACAGTTTGTTTTAAACGGCGCAACGCTATTCGTGGGCAGTGTTGTGGTTTACAGTGGGTTTCTACTTGTACAAAATCGAATCTGAAATCTGTTGTAGATCTGAATGTATTCCTCCAAAGAAGTAGAAGGTTAGCTGGAGAAAGAAATAGAAGGTTAGCAGAAGAGGATTTCTGTGTGCTATTTACGCTTAACAAGTTCGAGCATTGCCTCGCCCATGTGCTCGCCAATCAGGTAATAGGTTTCAGCATTGTTGTTCCAGTGGTACGCTTGGCGTGACGGCGAACTGTCTGCCGGCCGGTATAAGTTTTGCGTCGGAACGAATGCGACACTCCCTTTGAATTCAGGATAGTCTGCTGCAGCTTTTTGTGCTGCCATCAGTGATAGCGCACGAGGGTGTTTTTCTTTCAGGCCACTCATGCCAGTTTCGGCGATGACAAAAGGCAGTGCCGGTGATTTCAAGTCTCGTCGAATATCTTTGATGAACTGAATCATATTGTGTTCGTAGTTGTCGTTAAACGATTGATTAATACGGTCGTTCCAGCCTTGGTGCCAACCGAATCCAGAGAGCATAAAGGTGGCTCCCTCGAATTGTGGAAAGAGTTTGTCAGCATGTAGGAGGACATCTTTTGTGAGTTCAAGAATCTTTGTGTAGTAAAGCCCTGTTTCTCCTTGGAGGCTCGGTGGTCGAAAATCTTCAGAAAGGCTCTTTCCACCCCATGCTATTTTGATGAGGAGAACCGGTTCCTCGAAAGCATCGCCGATGGTCCAGCCGAAGCCAAGTTCTGGGCCAATCTTATTTGGGGTACTTCCATAACCTGTCTGGAGAGGTCCCTTGCGGTCGAGAAACCAGATCTGCACGTCATCTCGTGCCACCCAGGTTCCGTCATCGTTTCGAAGGTGTTGGTAATGGGGTGCCGACGCAGGTGCTTCTGTAAGCCACTCAAGCGAACCTTTCCCTTCGTTGCGATCGGCAGCAGCTGGTACATCCCCTGCCCCAACCATGTTTGATTGCCCCGAAAGAATAAACACGCGAACGACATCGTTTGGCAAAGCTGGGCTCATCAGCAAAAATACAGCTGATAAAACGGTACTTCGAAAGAAAAAATGGTGTAGCATCAGAATATCTCGTGAGATGGGTTTCGGATATCGGGCTGGAGATGGCAACGTAGGCCGTGAGTACGGCGGCCAAGTCGGTGGGCGCTGAAAAAGAGAACGAATTGTGACAGTCTAGGGGATACGCAGATGGCAGGAAACAGAATCGCAGTTGGACGCAGTGCTCAAGCCGTTGTGTATACGGTTGTAGCCTTTTTCTGTGGTGATGCCGCATCAGTTGGATTCGCAGTTGAAACTAAGCCAAATGTGGTTTTTATCCTTGCTGATGACCTTGGCTATGGCGATCTGTCATGCTACGGACAGACCAAGTTACACACGCCGAATATTGATCGTCTCGCCCGTGAGGGTATGAAATTTACTGATCATTATTCCGGTAACACAGTCTGTTCACCGTCACGGGCCTGTCTCATGACGGGGCAGCATCCAGGCCGGGTGCATTGTCGTGGAAACGGTGATGAGAGTGTTGTCGCAGCACTTGATCCATCCATGACGACGCTCCCGCGGCTCTTCAAAAATGCAGGCTATGCAACCGGTGCTTTTGGAAAGTGGGGACTTGGTGTGACGGTTGAACCCGGCCGGCCCAACCCGCTGACGCATGGCTTTGACCACTTTAGTGGATGGAAGAGCCAGCGTATTGCCCATACGTATTATCCCACAAGTATCGTTCGCGATGGCAAAGAGAAGCGACTTGAGGCGGGCACCTATGTCCATGATTTGATTATGGATGACGCGTTTTCATTTATTCGCCATGAAGCAGAAGCCGGTGTTCCGTTTTTCTGTTATATCCCCACGGCAATTCCTCACGCAGCAATGCATGCTCCAAAAGCGTTGCACGAGAAGTGGAGGAAAAAATTCCCGGAATTTGACGAGAAGATAGGAAAATACTCTGCCGGTACTGATGAAACCTGTCCTGATGTCAAAAATCCTATTGCTGGTTTTGCAGCAATGATTGAGCATCTTGATAACCAGGTGGGTGAGCTTCTTGATGTGTTGCGTGAAGAAGGTATTGAAGACGATACACTTGTGCTCTTTTGCAGTGACAATGGTGCGCATCGTGAAGGTGGACATTCACCAGAGTTCTGGAATTCAACTGGACCGCTCAAGGGAATTAAGCGAGATCTGTATGAAGGTGGCATTCGCTCGCCTCTGCTTGCCCGCTGGGTTGGAACCGTGAAGGCAGGTTCAACGAGCGACCATATCAGCGCGTTCTGGGATGTGGTGCCGACCATGGCTGAGCTGATCAAGCAACCATGCCCACCTCAGTCGACTGGTGTTTCGATGCTACCAACACTTGTTGGGAACGATGGCGGTCAGGAAGAACATGAGTATCTGTATTGGGAACATCCTCAGGCGGTCAGACGAGATCAGGCGATACGCGTTGGACCATGGAAAGGTGTTGTGCGTGGTTGGAAGAAAAGCTCAACCGGTGCTTTTGAGCTGTATAACCTCAATGATGACCTGAGTGAGAAGCAGGATGTGGCTGCAGGTCATCCTGAAATGGTGAAAAAAATGCAAAAGATGATGTCTGAAGCGCACCGCGATGTTTTATAAACGAGAGAAGGCCGGCTGGCTTGTGGACATACGGTCTTAATCACCTGCCGCCGCATCTCGTTCGTTCATTGCCTCACGTTGGTCGCGTGAGTCAGCTGCTTCGGCATCGAGCATTTCGTTTTGCATTTCAATCTGATCCCGCTGGGTGTTACTGCCAGCCGGCTTTCGGGGTGCAAATGGGTCATCTTGGTCACCAGCAGACATCGTCTCGGCGCCCGCATCAGGAACTGGCCGATCCTTTGGTGGGTCAGTTCTACTTGGTCCATTTGCAAAAGGATCATCGCCGAATGGATCGTCAAAGATCGCTTTGGTCTTTTTGCTAGAATCGGCTTCCTCGGGTTCAGGCTTCTCAGCCATCCCAGATGCGACGTCTGTTTTGCCAAACAATGCATCGGATTCGCGTTGTGCTTTTTCAGCACCAAGCGTTTGCATCGGTTCAGGCTCATCAGCTTTCTCGGCTACATCGTCGACTTCAGGGGGTTTGCTTACTGGTGTTGGCAGCGGGCCTTCAGCCGCTTGTTTTGATGTTTTTTCTTTCCTTTCAGTACCCCCAATACCAGAGTATCGTCGTCCACCAGATAAAAAACTCTGTCGGGTGCTGCTGAGTTGTGGTTCCTGTCGCTTGGCTAGAACCAGGCGAGCTTTTGATCGGGATTGTTCAAGTAACAAACGATCCGGACCTTGAATTCTTTCAAGCGCACGTGAAACGGTTCGCGTGTTTCCCCGTTCAGCCTCAAAAGCAGCACCTTTTCTAAAATCCTCGTCGGCCCCTGTTTGACTTCCGAGTCGAAGCGCACTCAGGCCACGAAAGTAATACACACGAGGATCATCGGTGCCGATATCAATGACCTGGCTCAAGTAGTCATAGCTTTGCTGAAAGTTGCCAGCATAGAAGGAGTGGACACCGTCACCATAAACAGCACGAACGGATGGGTCCGATGCATGGGCGTAGGTCATACAGGAAAATATGAATGCAAAAGCCAGGAGTATTTTATGTTGCATATCAAAACCCAATTCTTTCCGAACAGATGTTGACTAATTAATCGTTATATGGTGATCGTTTGTCTCACTTTGAACGCGTAGTATCGTACCACGAAATTTTTGTGTGTGTTGGGCTCAGTTCAGCTTGTAGAGAATGAAAAACCCAAAAATTGCTCCAGCATAAGCAAGCGGGAAGGCCCAACGGCAGGTCTTGTCATATTGGTGAGCCAATGGCGTTTTGTCGTGTTCTGTAAGGCTTTTTACATAGAGGCTGTGGGGGATGGTAAGTGACGTTATTAAAAACGACACAAGAAGTAAGGTGTCGGTGAAGGTCAGGTATGAATTGCGCGGCATGTTGTCAATCACTACAAATTGGTAAGCGACAATTGTCAAAATGCCGACAAAGGAAATATTCAGGCGGTCTGAAATGGACTCCGGATCGAGCCAGAAAGTCGACCATGCCATCGATACCAGAACGACAAGCGGAAAGAGCAGTACCCAGACGATCTGCCAAGACTGACGTTCGAGCACAATTGTTGTAACCATCCGTGAAAACGTGGGTGCTGTTTCATGCAGTTGTAATTGTGTTGAATCCACGTCCATGTTGAGGTTTAGAAAATCCCATCCAGCGACATTTACGGTCGATTCTCGTTTTGCATAACTCTCAGTTGTTTCTCTGTAGCGGTCATCAACTTCAAGGACAACCTCTTCAGACATGTTGCCGAATGGAATCATAAATGCGCGAAGATTCTGGATGTCGAAGGGGTAGTCATACAACGCCATTGGTGTTTCTAATCGGACATTGCGTTGTTCGAGATATGTCACTTCGCCGTTTGGCAAAACTGAAATTTTAATTGCATTGGTGTCGCCCCTACCGATTTGATTGATAATCACGAGTTGTGGCCACCAGCCAGTAAATATCTCATTAAATTGAAATTCGCCCTGGAAGATTTTTTTGTCAGTACCCTCGGATTCTGGATCAAAGGCGAGTCTAGGGTCTTTCCAGGTGGCCACAATTGCAATTTCCGCTTCGAACGTTTCGTTCACATCATCGATATCAACAATATCAAGAACGAACAGGCCGCATTTCACTATTGTTGGATTTGATGGCGGGTTCGGCATACCTGCGTCAATTGCATAAGCCGCCGGTAGGGAAAAAATCATAGCGACTGATACAAAGAACCAAGGCAAGAAGTGCATGCGCCCTCTACTTGTTGCTGTGAAAGGAAAATGTTTTGAAGGATGATTCATGTGAATTTCGGTTTTAAGTAATGGATGGGAGAACAGTGTAGTTGGTCTCTATTGAGTAAGACGGACGGGTGTACCAATACGGGCGGCAAGATGGTGATCAGCCCTGCCCTCAACGACAGCGATCTCGAGATAGCCTTGAGAGCCCGCTAATCCGACGAGGGTGCCCTTCTCTGCCTCACCGTAGGTTGAAACTATGCGATGAATGGGTGTTCCATCGCAGCTTAATTGGGCATTATCTTGAAGAACTCCGGCCAGAGTGTCTTGGAAGTTGGTAATCAAGTTGCCGAAGTGGTCGATATGAATAATCTCTCCGTCCACAGACCCGTGGTGTGCTTTTGGTTCCGGCCAAGGAAGTGAAAGCATCTCCTCGATTGGGGTACCTAGGCACGATGTCTGGCCGAGCGTGATATGTGCAGCGACGGGGGCGAAAATGTCCCGGCCATGGAACGTCTTTGATGCGGGTTGTGTCGCCTGAACTGGACGAATGGTTGTGCGTGTGTACTTCCTGGCGGCGAGGGAGAGAAGCCCGTTGTCGGGTGCGAGGAAGCGTTGGTCGGCAATCTCTGCGTAAATAATATTTCGTCTTGTTCCCACCCCAGGGTCAACAACAATCACATGTAATGTCTGCGGTGGAAAGCTGAAGCAACTTGCAGCAGTGAACCATGCCGCCGAATAAATATCATGTGGGGCAAGGTCGTGAGCAAGATCAACCAGTCGACAGTCAGCGTATCGTGACGTGTTACCAATTGTGCCTTTGTAGAGTGTCTGGAAAAACGTACCCTTCATTTGCGCTACGTAGCCACTCGACGTTCCAAAATCAGTCGTCAGGGTCACAAGCGATGCCATGTTTGCAGCGTCTCACTATGGAAGTGCGCGAATCAGTTCAAGAGCCAGGGCGCGTACCTTGCCAGGGTTGACATTGGGGTTCTTGCGTTTGGCCTGGCCGATCAGTCCACCGGCCGCCTGCTCTTTGCCGCCTTTGACATCAGCAACGATTTTTGGATTTTCAGCAATAAGTTCTTCACATAGTTTTTGAAGGTCGCCCTCATCAACTGCGGCGATTCCCAAGCCTGCCACGACCTCGTCTACCGGCTTGCCGGTTTCGAGAACTGCTGCAAAGATTTCCTTGCCCCGCCCTGTATCAAAGTCACCCTTTTTTACCCGCGCAATAATATCGGCAACAGCGGCTGGTTGAACGGGAAAATCAGCAATGCGACCTCCGCGCTCATTGAGCATCCTTAGGACGTCCTGTTGCATCCAATTACTCGCGACTTTTCCTTCACCAACTTTTTTGGCGAGGTCTTCAAAGTATTCGACAAGCTCGGGGCCCTGATTAACCAGAACATCGGCGTCATAGGCAGGAATTTTCCAACGGTCCGCGAGGGTTTTTCGCAGCATAGCTGGAGGTTCACCCATTGTTGCCCGAACGGCAGCGACCTGTTCTTCACTTACTGTCACTGGAACCAGATCGGGCTCAGGAAAATATCGATAGTCACTCGACTCTTCCTTGTGTCGCTGTCCACGGGTCACGCCAGCAGAGTCATCCCAGCCACGTGTCTGTTTTGGCATGCTGCCAATTTCAGCGTGGGTGGCCTGCCATTCACCCCATTGCCGCTCGGTTTCGTAGACCAACGCGCGTTCAACGGAACGAAATGAATTCATGTTCTTGATTTCCACAATTGGCGTTTTAGCGAGTCGACCATCCGGCTGGGGGATATGAAGGTTGACGTTGGCATCAACACGAAGACTCCCCTCTTGCATGTTGCAATCACTCACACCGAGATAGACCAGCAACAGTTTAAGTTCGTTCAGCCATGCTCTCGCTTCTTCAGGGCTTCGCATGTCTGGCTCAGTCACAATTTCACACAGAGGCGTTCCCGTTCGATTGAGGTCGATGCGGCTGTCTGCTGTGCCGGCGGCTTCGTCGTGCATGCTTTTACCAGCATCCTCCTCGAGATGCACTCGAATGATTCGCACGTTCCTTGGTTCGAATACTCCCTTCGGATCAATTACCTCAAGATGGCCCTCGTATGAGAATGGAAGGTCGAATTGGCTGATCTGATAGCCTTTTGGGAGATCGGGGTAGAAATAGTTTTTCCGATCCCATTTTGTGAATGAAGCAATTTTGCAATTCAATGCCAGAGCAGCTCGAAGTGAGAGGTCAAAAGCGAGCCTGTTCATTACGGGCAAAGAGCCTGGAAGTCCGAGGCAGGTTGGGCATACCTGTGTGTTCGGTGAACTCCCGAATGTGGTGACACATCCACAGAAAAGTTTAGTTTCCGTTTGAAGTTGCACATGAACTTCCAGGCCGATAACAGTTGTAAATGGATGGTGGGATTCAGCAGTCATAGTGGTAGCAGGAGACGCAGAGTTAGGAGGGGATCGCGGTCGTTCGTTGAAGGTGCCAGTCTGTGGTCTGTTGGTATTGATGAGCAGCTTGGAGCAAGAGCGGTTCTGAGAGAGCCGGTCCTTGGAGTTGAAAGCCCACTGGCAGGTTGGTCTTGGTGAAACCACAGGGAAATGAAATGCCGCCAATACCAGCGAGGTTTGCTCCAACTGTGTACAGGTCAACAAGATACATGGCGACAGGATCGTCAGTTTTTTCACCGAGTTTGAAAGCAGGTGTTGCGGAAACCGGTCCACCAATCAGGTCAACTTTTTTAAACGCCTGGGTGAAATCGTTTCGAATGAGTCGTCGCACGCGGAGGGCCTTGGCGTAGTAGGCGTCGTAGTAGCCCGCCGAGAGTGCGTAGGTGCCAAGCATGATGCGGCGTTTGACCTCGGGGCCAAATCCCTCCGCCCGACTGCGGCAGTACATCTCAACAAGTGGCGAGTCGAATGTGGTAATCCCCTGATCATCCGTAGGGGTGCCATCCCAGCGGTGGCCGTAGTGAGCACCATCATAGCGAGCAAGATTGCTAGAGGCTTCACTTGGTGCAATTAAATAATACGTTGGGACACCGTACCTGGCATGAGGCAACTCAACTTCGTGAATGGTCGCTCCGGCTGCTTCATATGCTGCGAATGTCTGTTCAACATGTTCGGCAACCTCTTGATCAAGACCCTCACCAAAGTGTTCTGCCACTCGGCCAATCCGCAGGCCTTGAAGTGGTTTTTCAAGGCCTGTTAGATAATCGGGAACTGGAGTGTTAAGTGATGTCGAGTCACCAGGGTCGTGACCAGCAATGGCTTGAAGCAGCATGGCGCACTCTTTCGCGGAGCGGGCCATGGGACCAATTTGGTCAAGGCTTGAAGAAAAGGCGATAAGTCCCCGTCGGCTGACTCGGCCGTATGTTGGCTTCAGGCCGGTAATGCCGCAGAGGCCTGCGGGTTGTCGAATCGATCCGCCGGTGTCAGAGCCAATTGCCAGCGGTGCCATGTCTGCAGCGACAGCAGCAGCAGACCCTCCGCTGGAGCCACCGGGTGCACTGTCGGTGTCCCACGGGTTCCGGACCAGGCCATAGGCCGAATTCTCGTTTGAGCCACCCATGGCAAACTCATCCATATTGGTTTTGCCAAGAATAATGGCATCTGCCTCACGAAGGCGTCGCACGACGTCGGCATCATAAGGGGGCTCGTACGTCTTGAGCATGCGCGAGGCACATGTAGTTTTCTGGTCGGTTGTGCACAGGACGTCTTTCACCGCAACAGGCAGCCCTGCGAGTGGGCCAAGTGGTTTGCCTTGCGCACGAGCGGTGTCGACAGCCTCTGCTTTGGCCAGTGCGCCGTCACGGTCGACCGAAAGGAAGGCGTTTATTGTGGGGTTGGTGGATCCAATTCTGTCAAGAAACGCTGTGGTGCATTCGACAGAAGTGATTTCACCTTTTTGCAGGGCCGATGCCAATTCAGTGGCAGAGGTCGTTGTCATTGTCATTGGGTGCTGGTCTCTTCCTTCAATGCAGCGTCACTTTGGTTTATGCAGATCCTGACTCACCAAGAACCGCTGGAACAAGAAAACATTCCTCGTCATGGCGTGGTGCACAGCGAAGGGCGTCAGCGGTTGTGAGTGAGGGGACGGGACGGTCCTCCCGAAATACATTTTGAGAATCAAGAGGGTGGGCGAGCGGTTCAACTTCATCTGTATTAATTTCAGAGAGTTGAGAGACAAACCCAACAATTTTTGAAAGTTCTTCGGTCAGGCTAGAGAGTTCGGTATCGCTCAGTGCTAAACGTGCGAGCATTGCTACCTTGATAACATCCTCACGGGTGAGGGTTGGTGTGGCCTCATCTTGAGTAGGCATAAGCAAGTCTTTCACGAATAGGAACGAATGTATTAGAGGGGACGACGCCGTGATGCTCGAGCGTCTGTCTACTAACAGTACAGCGCCCGAACTGTGATGCTCATGCTCATCCGAAACATCTCGTTGACGTTACGGCCGTGCACGAGGGCCTGCTGGGACCGATTCTTCAGATGAAGTTTTCTTTTGTTCAACATTCGGGAGATGAAACGGCTTTTGCCGTACCAGTTTCGTCACTTTGCCACTGCGAATGCATTGGGTGCAAACCAGTTTCGTGGCGTTGGCACCACTTGGGAGCGTGACCCGAAGACGTTGGAGGTTTGGTTTGAATTTTCGCCGTGTGATTCCGGTTATTTTCGTACCGACGCCGCCAAGGTATTTCTGCTTACCACGGATGGTTACGGAGTTCCCCATCGAGAACCCTTTACCGCAGATTTCACAGCAACGCGCCATCACACCACCTTTTTCCTATAAAAACCTTATCCGGACTGAGTTCTCATGATACCGGAGACACGGGAAGCCGCAAGATGAGTCACGCGGGCTGGTTCAAGCATCTGTTTGGCAACGACTTTTGAGGTTATTTGCCTCGTATGGCACTTGGGGCGAGCAGTTTCAGAAGGTCCTTGTGGATGCTTCCGTTGGAGGCGACGCCATCCCCAGCATTGATGTCACAGGCCCCCGTCCAATCAGTAAAGCTGCCCCCGGCCTCGGTAACAACGACGGCTACGGCAGCCGCATCCCAGGCATTGAGCATTGGGTCGGCCATAGCCTCGGCCCGTCCTGTCGCAACGAGCAAATACCCATACCCATCACCCCATGTCCGAGTAATTCGGCAGGCGTCCTCAATATCGTCACGAACTTTTTTACCTGCCCCTTCTGCATCAAGTGCCGCCGGACGCCGTCGGAAGTCTCTGAAATCGCTTGAGCACAGCAGGCTCTCATGTAGAGACGTTTGCGTTGACACGCGCGCCGTCACACGATTGTGACCGTTTTGTTCGTACCACGCTCCGTGTCCCACGGCTGCATAGGCAAGTTCATCCAGCGCGGGAATAAAGATGACGCCAACAACACCCTCCTCTTTCTTCCGGCAGCCAACTAGCGTTGCAAAAAGTGGAACACCCTGAATAAATGATTTTGTTCCATCGATTGGATCAACAACCCATTCAAATTCAGATGTCCCTTTTGTGCACCCTGTTTCTTCACCAAGGAAACCATCATCTGGAAAAGCCGTGAGTAACTCCTTCTGAAGGATGTCCTCAGCAGCGAGGTCAGCTGCGGTGACCGGAGACTGATCTTTTTTTCTCATGATTGAAAGATCATCTCTTTGAAACCACTGTAATGTTTTTTGTCCCGCTTTTCGGGTGGCTGCGATGGCGACTTCCAGACGTTTTTCCATGCTGGCGTCAGGCATTCGTTGGCTCCTGAGGAGGTGTTTCTGGCGACATGCTGTCTGACAGAATAGGTGAAGGAAAAAACGAAAGCAGCAGGAGGAGCCCTGCCCCAAGAACGAGAAAGCTGTCTGCAAGGTTGAATATCGGCCAATCGATAATGCCTTCGAGGCGGAAATGAATCCAGTCGCGGACTGCGAAGACTGGTTCGCCCTGTCGACCGAGTGGCGCATGCCAGCGAAGCGAGGGAATGCCGAGACGATCGTAGAGGTTTCCGAGGATACCTCCGGTGATGCATGCAAGAGCGACAAGGAGAACAGTGTCGTTTCTGATGTGAAGCCAGGAAACAGTAATGAGAATGCCTATGAGTGCAGCGACTGAAACGGTAATAAAGAACCAACCCATGCCCTGGCCAAGTCCAAAGAGGGCACCCTCATTCAGGCTTGTTCGGTACCAGAGTATGTTTTTGATGACAGGCCACCCTGGGCTGGTGCCTGGCATGCCAAGATTTGTAAACGCGAGAGCCTTTGTAATAAGATCGGCTACTGTTGTCAGCGAGACAAGCGACGCGAAGACCGTCCATGTCACGACATTCGCCCGTTGTGAAGAGGACGAGGGGTCGGTCGGCATAGATTCCGTTCGAAGTGGTTCGGTCACGGCATGTGTCGATCTACAAAAATGGGAAACAGGCGATGTGTTGTACGAATTTTCTCACCTCGGAAGTCGGGGTTGAAAACTCTGGTTTTGCTCAAGTCGCTCGGCACAGCGAATGCATGTTGGGGCATATGGTAATGCTTCAAGGCGTTTCTTTGTAATTATTCCTTCACATTCGACACACGTGCCAAATGTTTTTTGCCGGATCCGTGCGAGTGCTTCTTCAACTGATTGAAGGGTGTCCTCCTCGTTTTCCATGAGAGTGAGGGTAAATTCCTGTTCGAACGCATCTGAACCGATGTCAGCCATATGGACGGGCATGGTTGATGAATGCCCGCTGGGTTCATCGGTATTCGTGCCTAGTGCCACATCGGCCATTGTGTTGACATCACCACGAAGCCGACTCCTGAGTTGTTCCAGCACCTTCCGGTACGGCCGCATATCAGCAACTTTCATTGTTGTCCGTTTCCTCTCTTTGTGCCCAGCAATCGATTCGCCCCAACCCTTGGGTCGGATAGGAAATCCAAAGACACGCACACCATAGTGATCAATACAAATGAGTCAATTCCAGCATGGAACCCCCTCGCTGGAGCGGTTTTCTGCTGGTGTTTTATCTCCTAGCAGGCTATGTTCTTTGAATACCAATATCTTACGGTCTAGAGTTCTTACACGGCGGGAGCTCGTTCACCTGCTGAGATGTCCATAATTTAGTGTATTTCCGTTGGAGCAGTCGGCTGAGTTAGAGTCGGGTGCCCCGAAAAGCCGAGAATAGAGAAGGTAGGGCGTTCGTATCAGCCCTTTCATCTGGAGACGATAACTTTGGCTGTTGCCGCCCGAACCGATCTCGCATTTCAGCAGTGCATCGCTCCGGCGTGTGGTGCGACATTTTCTATAGACGAAGTGCTTACGAGTTGCCCTTCGTGTGGAAACCTTCTCGATGTGACCTACGATTGGGACCGGCTTCCTGCACCAAGTTCCTTCGAGGTGTTTGAACGCAAATGGATGCGGCGGAGTGACCCACTTGCCTTGAGTGGTGTTTGGAGGTTCCACGAGTTGCTTCCCTTTGCTCCTCGTGAGTCTGTTGTGACGATTGGAGAGGGTCAGACCTTACTTTCGGTCTCTGATGGTGTTGGACGGTATGTCGGGATGAACGCCGGTCAACTTCATCTGCAATATGAAGGGCTTAATCCGTCAGGATCATTTAAAGATAACGGCATGTCGGCAGCGTTTTCACACGCTCGTATGATTGGTGCGACCCGTGCAGCGTGTGCTTCAACAGGGAATACTAGTGCCTCACTCGCCGTCTACTGTGCTGTGACCCGGCTCATGCGAGGCATTATCTTCATTGGTTCGGGCAAAATTTCGTACGGGAAGCTCTCGCAAGCCCTGGATTATGGCGCGCTCACAATTCAGATCACTGGTGACTTTGATGATGCGATGGCGCGCGTCAAAGAGGTAGCGAGCAAGATGGGGATTTACCTGGTGAACTCGGTGAACCCATTTCGGCTTGAGGGCCAGAAGACAATTATGTTTCGTGTGCTTGAGTCACTTGGCTGGGAGGTGCCAGACTGGATTGTTGTTCCGGGTGGTAATTTGGGAAATTCAAGTTCCTTTGGGAAAGCGTTTGCAGAATTACGCCATCTCGGGCTTATTGACCGAATCCCTCGGCTTGCAGTTATTAATGCAGCCGGTGCCAACACCCTGCACGAACTCTTTCATAATCGGGGGCTTCGATGGAATGGTGGCCACACTGATCTCGCCCCTGTATGCCACTATTATGATGAGTTGGACCGGGATGGGAAACGAGCAGATACTCTCGCGAGTGCGATTGAGATCAACCGTCCAGTAAATCTGAATAAGTGTCTGCGGGCGCTTGAAGTGTGCGATGGTGTAGTGCGAGAGGTGTCAGAGCAAGAAATTCTTGATGCAAAAGCCCAGGTGGGTGCGGGTGGCCTTGGTTGTGAGCCAGCGAGTGCGGCAAGTGTTGCCGGTGCAAGAAAGCTTGTGAACGAGGGTGTCATTGGTCGAGATGATCGAGTGGTGTGTATCCTTACCGGACATCAATTGAAGGATCCAAATGCCACGGTTGCCTACCACACGACTGATCAGAAACTATTCAATGAAGTACTTGGTAGCCGGGGTGTCAGCAGAGCAAGCTATGCCAATCGTGCTGTGAGCGTAGGCAATCGCTTCGATGAGATCGTCCAGGCGATCGACCTCTACAGCTAATATGCTGTTTCTACTAGCAGTCACTAGCAGTCGTTGTGTGTCGATGTAGGATGATGCCTATGACAACCACACAATCTTGCAACCTTGTTGTACATGGCGCGGCTGGCCGAATGGGTCAGCGTATCGTCGCCTGTGCGCTTGCTGAACCGGAACAATGGAATCTTGTCGCCGCGATCGACAGAACTGGCCACCCACGTCTCGGAGACGATGCTGGACAAGTCGCTGGCGTTGGTGAAGTCGGGGTTCCACTAAGTACATCGTGGGAAGTCCCAGCTGACGTCGTTATCGATTTTTCCTTACCGGGAGCTCTTCGCGATATTGCTGAGGCGTGCGTTCAAAAAAGCGTGCCACTTGTTGTTGCGACGACAGGTCTTGAGGCCGATGATGAAGCAGCAATCGCAGAAGCAGCAACGTCAGTTCCTGTTCTGATATCCCCGAGCATGAGTCTTGCTGTCAATATTGCTATGGATCTTGTTGGTCGTGCCGGCAGACTCCTGTGTGGCGTTAACAGCCGCGCTGATGTTGAAATCATTGAATGCCATCATCATCACAAGGAAGATGCACCGAGTGGAACTGCGCTGAAGTTTGGTCGCATCGTTAAGGATGCGATGGGCCTGTCAAAGGAAACACATGGACGTGAAGGTCGTCCTGGTGCCCGCCCTGAAGATGAGGTTGGGTATCATGCGGTACGATCGGGCGATAACCCGGGCGAGCACACCATTCTCTTTGGTCTCGACGGAGAATGCCTGTCTGTCAACGTTCGGGCAACCAACAGAGATTCTTATGCTCGTGGGGCTCTCGCTGCTGCTGCGTTTCTCGTCGGAAAACCAGCGGGAATGTATAATATGGAAGATGTGTTAGGAATAACACGGGGAAAGTAGTACCTATCGACGTTCGATAGCGCCCTAATGGGAACTAGAAATTTGCGTAAATAAGTTGCGTAAGCAACTTCGCACTTTTGGAGGTTTCTGATGGGTAAATCCACTAAGGATGGGCGTCGTAAATCTGGTTCTATGCCAATTGTCCGAATCGACAGGAAGAATAGGCAGGCCAGAGTTTTTATCGGTGGCAAGCAGCACCACCTCGGCCGGGTCGATGGCGACAAGATCAGCCCAGCACAGGCGGCAGAGGCAGCACGTATCTGGTATCAGTTTCTTAATGGCACGCCCGAAGTAGTGGCTCCACTAGAAGATACGGCAAAAGGACCGACGATGGCCGAATTATGCTCTGCTTATTTGGATCATGCAGAGGACTATTTTCGACATCGTGACGATCGCTATAGCGGTCGCAAGGGACGTACCAGCAGCTACTCCAATGCTCAGGTAGTGTGCCGGATTCTTGATGATTGGTATGACCAGCCAACGGCAACATTTGAGCCAACAGACCTTGAAGCGGTCATGGCAAAGATCATGCAACGCAACGTCGTCCGCAGCACTGCCAACAAGTACCGCAAGGATATTCTGCGAATATTCAAATGGGGCGTTGCTAAAAGGCTAGTGCCACCCGCAGTCCATGCAACGCTACGTTGTACGGACAATCTGAAAAAAGGCAGGACAGACTTGCCAGAGAGTGTGCCTGTTACGGCTGTATCTGACGAGGACATGGAAGCCACAATTGTGGAATGCCATCCTGTAGTAGCTGCAATGATTCGCCTGCAACGGTTTACTGGTGCTAGACCTGGAGAAATCTGCATTCTTAAACCAGAGGACATAGACCGCAGTGATGATGTGTGGGTATTCTGGCCGAAGCACTGGAAAACTCAATTGAGTTCTAAAAAGAAGCGGTTTATCGTCATCAGCGAAGAGGCTCAGAAAGTCATTGAGCCGTTCCTAGACCGTCCCGCTGACGCCTACTGTTTCAGTCCAAAAGAAGTCTACTCAGAACAAGCAAACCGTCTTGGCGAACACTATCTGACCGAATCGTACAGAAGTGCGATTCATCGGGCTTGTGATCGGGCTGGGTTAGCACGTTGGAATCCGAATCAGTTACGCCATGCACGTAGCACAGAAATCAAAGCACAAGGTGGTACAGCCGCGGAAGAATCAGCAGCACTTGGACATGCTCAGGAAATTGCAGTTGACTATGACCATAGCGCGTTGGTGCTGGCGAAAAATCTTGTCAGAAAACGGAAGGCCAGTTGATATGAGCAACAAAGAATTTGATCATTCAGAGGTGTGGCCGGGTGGTTTTATACCGGCTTCTCCGCCGAACCGTCCGTGGGTAGATCTTGCCGATGAGCTTGATGACGATTACGAAACCCCTAGAGGAACTCATCTGGATAAGGTTATCGATCAAGCAGTTGTCAGGTTCATGGCGACAACAGACCTGCAGTTGAGCAAGGAACAGATAGTGGCTCTACAGGAGGCATGTGAAGAGGTCTGGCAGGCATGTGGGGAATTTGCTGAATGCCATTTGGGGCGGAAGCAGACAGCCAAAGGACGGCAGGAGAATACTGCAAGGAAACAAAAGCGAGTTGAGCAAGTCCGTGCTATTTTCAATGAAGGAATTACTGATAGTGAAGAGATCGCCGAAGAGATGTGGGATCGCCATGAGGTATCTCTTGGTCCCAGAAGCGTTCGCAATTACATCAAGGAAATGAGTGTCTAGCATTTGGCAATTTTGACAGTGTTTCCAAACCGTTTTGGAAATTCTGTCACCGTTTCCTAAACCGTTTGGTGAAAACCAACAACAGCAATAACGTTTCTCCATAGCAATTGTGCTAATGGAGAAAAAGTTATGAGCAATATTCTTGACGATGAGCTGATCACGCTGTCTGAAGCAGCAACTTTTATGCGGGATAAGTTCCCCAAGAGTTCCAAGTTGCATATTTCAAGCCTTTACCGATGGGCCAAAAAGGGCGTCAACGGGCGGAAGCTTGAGGCAGTAACAGCTGGTAACAAAATTTTCACCAGTGTCGCAGCTGTTGAGCGTTTCATGTTGCTGCCACCTGTGGCGAAGCAAGGCTCCCCTGCTCCGCAGGAATCCTTAGACCCGCGGATAGAAAAAAGACGCAATCCTAATGCTGCGTCACAAACACTGCGGGAGAAGCTAGCGACCAAATAAAAAAGGCCTGCCAGCGAAGCGCCTTTCGCTGGCAGGCATTAGGTCAAAGAAGTTCGATCAGTATATCTATTAAGGCCGCTTTGTAATGGCCAAAAAGAGTAAAGCTATGAATAGTTTTGAGTCATTGGCCAGAAGAATCAGCAGAGAAGGACATCTTCAAAAAAACAGTAAAGGTTACACAGCACGTTGTCCTGGTGCTGGTCATAACAATGGTGACAGGAACCCCAGTATGTTCATTGGGGAAAGGGATGACAGAAAAGGTGTCACATTAAGCTGTTTTGCTGGTTGCAGTACTGATGCGATCCTACAAGGAGCCGGCCTTGAGCTGCGTAATCTGTACTATGAGAACAATCGCGGAAAGCCCGGAGGTGACACGATCAGCAACGGGCGTAAGGGCGGTGTTACCGTCAAACCTTCAAAAAACGGTAGACCACCTGAAACATATAAAACCGGTGCTAAAGCTTCCAGAGCCGCGGTTGAGAGAATGGAACGTAGGAACGGTAAGAGCGTTAAACAAAGTCAGTATCTGTATTACACCGTTGATAATGAGCCGTTCGGTGTTGTTGTTCGTTGCGACTTTGGCGACGACGATAGAAAAGAGTTCCGACAGATTCATCGGCGGTACGATGGTCTGTATGAAATGACCGCTGGCCCTAACATTTGGCCACTCTTTCGATTGGAAGAAATAAATCAGACTGGAACTGTCTATTTACATGAAGGTGAAAAGGCGGCAGAAGCTGGATGGCGATGTGGTCTGCAGTCAACGACTAGCAAGGGTGGGAGCAAGGCGGCAACACAGACTGATTGGTCTTCAATTGCTGGACGTGATGTTGTGATCCTTCCTGATAATGACGAAGCGGGTGAGAAGTTCGTCGCAAAGGTCACAACGTTATTACATGCACTTGATCCACCAGCCACTGTAAAAGTTGTACGGCTTAAGGCCCGTCCACCAGAAGGTGGTGATCTTGCTGACCTTGTTGCTGACTGTCAGGGCGGTGACGATCTGGTTGGTCTGCGTCAGGAAGTCGAAGATCTGGCGGCTGATGCTGAAACTGAAAAAATTACAGCACCCAAAAATTCCTCCACGGCAGAAAAGTCCAGCACTCCATCTGGGCTGCGTCTGCTGGTGAGAATGTTTGATGAAATCGAAGAACGTAAGACCAACTGGCTCTGGAAAAATCGAATTATTATTGGCGGCCTGACGATAGTCACAGGACCAGTTGGCAACACAAAAAGCACTTTCTGTATCGATCTGGCTGCTAGGGTCTCACTTGGTCAAAGACACCCGGATAATTCCGGAATGTGTCCTAGCGGTACGGTGCTGTGGTTCGGTCACGAAGACGCACCGAATGAGATAATGAAGCCACGTCTCGTCGCGTCTGGTGCTGATTGTGCAAAGATCGGCTTTGTTGATGGCGTTGTCTCTACTCATGATGGTGACGATCCTGAGATGGCACAGCGGTTACGTCTTGAGGCAGAAATTGAACTGCTACGTGAAACGCTCCAGCACATGACTGATGTGAAGATGTTGGTATTTGATCCACTTCCAGAATTTATTGGTGGTGATCACAACAGTGCAGCAGAAGTCCGATCCGCACTGATGCCACTCAATAAACTGGCTCAGGAGTTTGGTATCGCTGTGGTAGCAGTGTACCACCAGAATAAAAAGCAGGGATTGTCAGCGGTGCAAACTATCGCTGGTAGTGGTGGGTTCACTCAGGTAGCCAGGACGGTGCTGTGCATCATCAATGATCCTGATGATGAGGACAAAACCGCTACCCGTCGCAGGTTTATGGTGGTTGCCAAATCAAACTATGGCGGCATGGGACAAGCACAGGCGTATCGTCTGGCATCCCGTAGAAATGACCAGATGGCTGTTGATTGGGAGAGTCTGGTATTTGACGATATCGACTCTGAAGACCTGATCAAACGCAGCCGGACTAATGAGGATGGCAGACGTAATACCGTCAAACGTGACGCGGCTGTTGATGACATGCACAGGATCTTGTCAGGCGGCCCACTGGAGACCAATGACATTGATGACAAGATGGCTCAATTAGGTCATAGCAGGTACGCCATTCGTCAGGCACGATCACAACTGGATCTGGTCAAGGTGCCTAGAGAACGCAACACAGACCCTCACAGATGGCAGTTGCCAGAGGACCAGACGGGTACATATACCTTCGATAACTGGCAAGGATAATCCTACTTGTCGGTTACTTGTCTACTTGTCGGAGTCATAGACAAGTAAGACTTTGACCGAATGAGATGGTGTTACTTGTCGGGGGAGAGGGATAGCCAACAAGTAAGACAATAAGAGAGTATATATATCATTTTTTATAGTCCCATTCTTACTTGGCTACTATTTCTCAGATCGACGACAACTAACCCCTTAGTTCTTACTTGTCTACTATCTCCCCCCACCTGCAAGTAAGACAACGACAAGTGAGATAACACCACGTCAGAGTAGTGAGTGAGGGGCTGGATCACCCCCTGGGTGGTTCGGGTGCTCCAATCGCACAATGAGCCGCGTGAATTAATTCGCAATATTTCTATAGGGAGGTCTGATTACCTACAACCCAACCGTTTCACAGCCAAGATAAAGAGCGGCGAGTTTGAAGACGGTGACTATGCGGCTTGTCGCTTTTCCCATCCGCAACTTGGACAGTCTTCCAAAAAGCTAGGGATAACTTCAGGACAGTTCACGCACTTGGTTCCTTCAATCTCCCTGGTTTCAACTTCAAATATCTTCCCGGTTAGTGCATCGAAACCACAGTGCGGACAGGGTTCGCCAACTTCTGATAAGCAGATACGTTTTCGGCAATTTTGACACGGTGTGCCTCTAAGGTAACCAAACATAACAGCCCCCATAGAAATGGATATTCCTTGATTGTCGGCTAAAGCTTCAGTGAGACTTTACGCACAGCGACAGCACCCGCAGGGTTTGACTTAATACCAAACCCTAGGGGGGCTATACCAACGCTACCGCCAAAGGAACGCGAAACCGCTGGCTTGGACAGCCGTGCAATAACTCAGTTATTTGAAGGGGGCTTATACTGGCCAAACTAACTAATTAGGAGTTGAATTATCTAGACGCCCGCACCTTGTGGTGTTTGCGTCACGGTGGTTGTTTCAGGAACTTCAACAGGTGAAGCAACTGGAACGGCTGGCTCAACGTTTTTGATTCTCGTTTCAGATGTCTCTGTCATTCCCATTTTCATTTCTCCGTGTAAGCAAGGTTGAATTGATTACTTCCTACGGATTTAGAAACACGCAGTTCACGTATGCCTTCGCCTATCCAATTCAGACACTTCTGATTCTTGCTATTCGCTGCGGGAAATAGGAGACTATTGGCGGGAATGTCCATTAAGCGAAGAGAAAGAAATATGTACGGGGAGGAATGATGAGTACATGGATGACAAAACAGAATTACCAAAATTGAAACGGTCTTGGATTTTTACAAAAATCGGTGTCTTACTTTTTGCAACATCAATTATTTACAGCGTTTATTGGTTAATAGGCATGCTATTCGGATTTTTCCAAGGCAATCTGGGTTTGCTTGCTTGGTGGCTCGTATGTATTCCACTCATTTTGTTTTGTGTTGTTATTTCTCTAATCGGTTTCGTTATCGATCTTTTCATAAATCACCAAATGGTCGTCGTCCAAGAAAAATCAAGAACCAATCTTACTGTTCGGTTTCTTATTTGGCCGATCTTTTTCTTCGTCACATTCGTAGTCGTTTGGCTTTTCTCTGGAATATTTGGAGTAGGCACCGGGATCCTATTTGTGGATATTTCCCCTGGTTTTGGGCTTGGTGTTTTGGCAGCTTGGTTCGTTGGGAATTTGTATCGTCAGACGACGAGAAATATCGAATAGGAATAAAAAGGGCGGCAACGAATAAACGCCATCAAATCTATACGGGACATAAACTTTCGTTAAATAATATTTTTAATCCCGTTTTCTATTTTAAATCCCACTTTTCCCTCGTTTTCTCCAACTCATTATTAATAGAGTGAGTAAACGTTTTTCTTAATAAGTCTTAGTACTGTTAATCATTTGTATTGTTTGGGGGTAATGAACATTCTCACTATTCGCTGCGGAAAATAGGAGACTACACGTCGCAGTTATCCAGAAAGCGGTGGGGAGAAACTTTCGTACAATACAGCTATGAAAACCCTAGCCCTCTTCTGCCTACTAGCACTTCCCGCCCTTGCCGCTGACACAACAATCGTTGGCAAGGTGGTTGGTGTTCATGACGGCGATACGCTAACGCTACGCACTGAAGACGAAACACTGAAGGTAAGGCTGTCTGGTATTGATACGCCGGAACTAGGCCAGC
>WLWG01000237.1_pt1 | contig 60348 bp, 88 predicted proteins | sample 6712871 | NCBI WGS metagenome assembly WLWG01 (sample SAMN12718693, study PRJNA515312) | sponge metagenome | isolation source: marine sponge | host: Mycale hentscheli | place: New Zealand: South Island, Marlborough, Capsize Point | collected 2003-05-01 | reverse complement strand
CTTACCAAAAGAATTTTGACCGTTGCTGTTGAATAGTTTTGCTCTAGAGTCTTGAGAAGAAACGGAATTAGGATAAAATCTCCAATTGCATTTATAGTCTCTAGGATCATTAACACCAGCATAACATGCAAGTTCTGCAACATGTATATTGGGATTATTTCTAAGTCTATTTAATAATTGATATTGATATGTAGAAAAACCAGAATCTAAAAAACTTGCTTCTCCACAAACTAAAACTTTTAATCTATTTTTCATAGTGCGTATAAAAAAAGCGGGATTGCTCCCGCTTTAGTGTTAAAAGACTATTCGATACTAAAAAGAAGTAACAGCTTCTTCATTTTCTGCATTAGCTGTCTTTTCTGTGTTGGACAGCTTAGTAATCTTAGAAAAGTTGTTTACACGTATCTTAAGAGTATTATGCTTAACGCCATCTTTTTCCCAGCTATCATTTCTGATAGAACCTTCAACCATCACAAGATCACCCTTTTCAAAAGACTTGCCGATAATTTCAGCACCAGTGTCCCAAGCTTCACAAGGAATAAAAGACTTAATTTTATCCTTTTGTCCATTATTCTTGGTATATTCTCTGGATGTTGCGATTGTAAAATTGACAACAGACGTTTCCTTGCCGCTGTTTGTCTTTACAGAACGCACCATAGGATCTCTTGCTAAATTCCCTTTAATTAAAACAATATTCATGTTAAACTCCTAAAATCAGTAAAAAGTTCCAAACCTACAGTTATTATAGGTTTACGATGTTTTATGTCAACCTCTAGGTTTATAAATTTTATCCACAACCAAACCCCCATTTTTAGAGGTTTTTCCTTGTATAATTACAATATTCCCTTCAAAAAGCTCATTTCTGTAAAGAGTTAATTGCTCAGTAAAAAAGATAACTGAATCACAACAGCCGGTACTATCTCTAGCTGTTACAAAACACATATCACTTCCTTTATTAGGCCCTTTCTTAATTTTAACAATATTAAAATTTTCTATTTCAGCGGCCATCATAACTTTTGCACCGGGTTGCAACCCTTTTAGATCTCTACATTGTGTATTAACATTACTAATATTATATGAATCTAATTTACAATATGTTAGATTAATACCCAAGAGATCGTTTTCTGTATCACATATCCATTCTATTTTATCATCCAAAGAATAAGGAGGATTTTCTATAGACTTGATCAGATTATTAATGATCGCTTTGCGATTTACATTTAATCTAGGTTTTTTTAAAAGAATATTTAAGATACCCAGCAAATCGAAATCTTCTAAATCAATTCCGCATATATATTCTTTTTCTTTTTTTGTTAATTCTAATATAATTTCGTACTCAAAAAGCATAGAGGTTCTAGATTTGTTATAAATATCTAATGCTCCACAAGAAGCCAAAGCCTTTGCAGCAGTGGAGGTTATATTGTCTAGTATCATAAAAAGACATTGTGTCCAACACAGATCTTTAATAGGATAATCTTCGTTTAATTTTATAAGCTTTTTATAAACAGACAATCCCACGTTTTTAATGTCTGTTAAACCAAAGTATATTTTCTCATTGGATATGCAAAAATTCTGGTTCATAAGCAATAAATCAGGAACTGTGATTTCAATATCCATTTCTGTGGCATTTTGCACCAGTTCTCTAACTTCTTGTTGTGGGTCTATTTTATCTTTAGCATATTTTAGATAAGAAGCAAAAAATATCTTAGGAAAATGTGCTTTACTGTAAGCAGAAAGATAGGCATTATATGCGTAAGAGATAGCATGGCTTTTATTAAAGCTGTATCTTTGACTTTTCTCGATCCATCCGAAGATATCTGTAGCGTTTTCTATAGAAGTAATACCAGTTTTTTTAGCACCTTTTAAAAAGGATTTCTTTACTTTTGCCATCAAGTCAACTTTTTTCTTACCGATGGCTTTTCTTAAAACGTCTGCTTCTTGTAGATCAAAACCAGCAATGATTCTTGCAATTTCCATTGCTTGTTCTTGATAAATCATTTCTCCGTATGTTGGTTTAAGAACAGATTCTAAGCATGGGTCAAAATAGTCAATACTTTCTTGTCCATTTTTTTTGTCTATAAAATGATTACTAACACTCTTATTGTCTCTCATTGCTTCTAGACAACCCGGACGCATGATACTAATTAATGCAGAGAGCTGTTCTATATTTTCAGGTCTTAACTTTTTAGCCATAGACCTGCCTAAACGAGACTCTAGCTGAAAACAGCCTTTAGTGTTTCCAGAAGATATAAGATCCCAAGTTTTTTTACAGTCTAAATTAAGATCTTCTAAAGATAATGAAAAATCAATAGAGGGGATTTCTTTGTCTTCATTATCATCCAAAAGCTTGAATTTACAACCGCAATCAAAAGTATAATATTTCATGTAAATGAATTTCTGAATTTAATTTTTTCAGAGAGAGTCCTATGTAATTTTAAAAATCTAATCAAAATTTGAGCAGAGTCTTGAACGTCTTTTAGTGCATCATGAGCACCTTCTTTAGAGATGCCTACATAGTCCCTAAAATGATCTAAAGTATATTTCTCTAATTCGTTGTTTGACTCAAACCAATAAAAAAGTATATTCATAATATCTATCACATCTCTCGGATAAAAAATATTCATATTGCCTTCTTTATTAACATTTTTATATTTCGTACTAAGTCTTTGCAAAATCCTTAAATCAAACCTATTGATGTTGTATCCTGCCGCAATAGGTGCTGAAAATTGATTTTTTCTAGAAGATCTAGTATGATACTTATCTAGATAACTTATAAACATTTTCCAACTTGCAGATTGTTTGGGGTATTCTCTCCAACTTGCCAAGACTTTATCCTTAGAACTTCCAGTTACTTTAGCGTGGAATTCTAAAACATCACTATCTTCATAACAATAGTCTTTGTCTTTTTCTAATTTAGCTGGTTTACAATTAATATTAAATTCGGAATCTGGTATGATTTCCAAACTTACAGGATCAATCATAAGAGCAGCAATTTGTACAGGATCACATTTTTCAGGATCAACGCCATCTGTTTCTAAATCAAAGACACAAATTTTTTGTTTATTAGCCATTTTTCTCTACAATCGTTCCTGGTTGAAAAAAAGTTTTTTTAGTAGTATCATTCAATTGTCTAGCGTTCTGTGATTTACAACAGCTGATTTTAACAGCTTTTGTTTTTTCATATACCATTTCTTTACCGGGAATTTGAAATTTATCACCTTCTTTTAAATCAGAAAATAAATTACTCATTTTATAGTTCTCCATATCTTAAAGTATTACTAATATTCATTACCTTATCTAACATAGCTATACCTAGAACGTCAAATTTAATAATACCCAAATATTCTAAGTCGTTCATCTCCATACCAGCAATTGGTTGTTTCGTTTTGGTGTCAAAAATCATTGGACAAATAGTTTCTAATTTTTTATCTGTAATGACAACACCAGCAGCATGTTTAGATTGATTAACCTTGGTTCCTTCTAATCGCATGGCTTGTTCGAATCTTTTAGCGAACGGACCTGATAGGTTTCCTTCCTTATCAATATAACACCAATTCTTCAGGTTGTCAACTCTATTTTCTAATGCCCAACGTATAATAGAAGCATCCCCATACTCATCTCTCATTTGTTCTAATTCATCTGCTATTTTTGCTTCATCAGGAATATTTTTTGTTATTTGATTCATCTCATCAAAAGTCACATCTCCATATACTCTTAATACATCTTTTAATGCTCCTCTACCCTTTAAAGTATTAAACGTAATCATTTGAGAAACATTGTCAGAGCCATACTTGTCTTTTATATATTCTATAACCTGTTCTCTCTGATTAATTGGAACATCCATATCTATATCAGGCATAGAAACCCTACCCTTGGTATTTCTACCAGCGTTATAAAAACGCTCAAATATTAAATCGTGCTTAATTGGATCAATAGATGTGATGTCGATAAGATATGAGACCAAACACCCTGCTGCACTACCACGACCAGGACCTGCCAACCACCCCTGAGACTTCACATATTTAACTATATCGGACACTATTAAAAAATAGCTAGAAAGACCAGCAGATTGTAAAATAGATAGCTCATACTTGATTCTATCCGCGTACTTTTCGTGTAACGATTTTTCTACTTTAGTCCCTATTTTTCTTTTCCAGCCCTCTCTACATAGTTGTCTTAAATATTCGTCCGGAGATGTTTCCGTTTGAAATGGAGGTAGTCTAGGTTCATGATTAATATCATAGTTTTCACAAAGACTATCTACATAAATAGTGTTTTCTATTTCTTCCTCAGTATGCAGGTCTTGCATTTCTTCTGGAGACAAAATATAATATTTGTCGCTAATAAAAAATGTAGACATTGGAACATCTTCTTCATTAGATAATTTTCTATTAATCTCCGGAAGTGTAGTTTTTAAATTATTACACAGCAGTATTCTTTGATCTATTGCATCTCTTTGATTTGCGTAGTGAGCATCAGGAGTGCAGATTGCTCGAACTCCTAAATCTTTAGAAAGTTCTCTAACACATTCTGCTAAAGAGATTTGAGCAGGATTCAGCTCTTTGTCCATAAGTTGAGTTTCAAGAAAAAAATTATCTCCAAATATTTTTTTTAGTTTCTTAACTTCAGTAGTAGCTATGGATTTCCAATTGTCAACAATTTCATCATTAGATAAGATTTTATTAGCTAAGTACGAACCTAAATGTCCACAGAACCCTATGATATTTTCATCAACAATTTCCGCAAGCTGATCTATGCTTAATCTTGGTTTTCTATAAAAATGTTCTGGCTTATTAGATTCAGAAATTATTTTTACTAATGTATTCCAACCCTGTAAGTTTTTAGCTAAAACTATAAAATGACTAAGCTTACCATTACTCTTATCTTTCATTGATGCATGTTGATCACAGATATATAATTCACAGCCCAATATAGGCTTAATACCTTTAGATTTTAATGCTGCATGAACTTGGGCAGCTCCAGCTATATTTCCATGGTCTGTAATAGCACAGCTTTTAACACCAATATCGACACATCTTTGTGCAATTTGTTTTGGCCTGCTTAGTCCATCCAATAGAGAATAGTGACTATGTACATGTAAAGGTATATATTTTTTCATTAGTTAAACTCTAAGTTTGTAATTAGATATTCATTAGGTTCTGTTATAAAAATTTTCAATTGATCTTTATCTTTTACGAAGTCTTCAACTGCTCGTCGAACAGTATCCCAACCCCAATCATCTCCGAATAGTAAAATTTTGTCCTGTTTTAATTTGGGATACCAAGATGCGAGATCTTCGAGAACACTTTTATAATCATGAGCACCATCTAAATAAATAGCATCAAAATATTCATCTCTAAAAGACTTAGCTGCAACAGTGGATTCATTTTGTATGGTAGTTATATACTCCTGTATATCTGATGTGTGTTTTTTATATTCTCTAAGTAAAAAATTTGGATCTTCTTTTAAAGAGGGAATGTAGTGTGGGCTGTTTTCATTAAGATGTTCTTCAGAACCTTGAAATGTGTCTATCGCATAGATTTCACCACTCTTCATCCTTAGTAAAGATTCAACAGTAAAGTAGCTCAGACCTCTTCCCATAAATGTTCCTATTTCTGCAAAAACAAAATTATTAGGTATCATATCCAAAATTAAATCGAAAGTTCTAACATGATTAAACCAACCCGGAACACTAGTCCAAAAATGTGAATATGTCATTCTGCACTACCTGGGGGTTTGTAATATCCAACATTATACCCTGGAACCGTATACTCGTCAACCACATTCTTCATTCCTTTAACCTGAAGATCGTGATGAACCTGTTCACACTTTGTCATAAAATCACCCTTACGACAAGTCTGTTCATCTCTATATTCTACTATCGGCGTAATAGTATCTGTATCTTGAAAGTCAGTTTTGCCATAATGACATAATTTTGTACATTTCCAACTTTTACTCAATCTTGGTATTTGTGTTTTTTTAATTTTATCAAATTTTCTACGCAATAGGTCTTCCATTTTTGCTAAATCTTTTTTACCGAATGCCACACTGAAAGGCCCACCATCATTTATAAAAAATATTGTAACAATACAATTCTCTATTTCTGGATATAGATGTTGTACAGCATAGTAATAAAGCATGAGCTGTGGATCTTGCTCTAGTTTTTCTTGCGTTTTTTCTTCACCTGTTGCCCAATTTAATCTTCTTCCTGTTTTCCAATCAATAATTTCTGCTGTATTATCATTAGGTTTTACAATTAAGTCAATAGTACCTTTGAGTGACAAATTACCTTCTAGCTTTTCGCCATTGTGATCATAGCTAAATTTTGCCCACGATTTATTAACAGGAATATCAAATCTTTGTTCTGGATATAAAATATTTCTGTTTCTAGGATCAAATAAGCCGTCACCATATTCTATAGCTTTGTATGTCCATTTATGACAATCTTTGTAATCAGTAGATGTCCATTTATGATGATTAAACATTGAAGTATAGTATGTATAAACATCTGTGATGATTTTATCTAAATCATAATTGTGAATATTTACTTCTCCTATAATGTCATCTTCAAAAGTGTCTTCGCCCTGTTGCTCTGTGTATTTTATAAAAGCTAAAATTTCTAATGCTTTATGTACTATTGTTCCTTTGTCTGCCTTTTTATTAGAAGGTCCTTTATAGCCCAATACATAATCGAAAAGATATTGTTGCTCACACATATCGTGAGTGTTGTATGAAGAACTTCTAAAGTATGTAATTATAATGATAACACCTCTTTTGTGATTAGAAAGTCAAAGATTATTTTGTTCTTTTGACTAAGATTAATGTATTGATTATCTACTACCAGATCGAAATTGCTTTCATCATACCTCTCTTTATCTAGCGATACTTCACTAGCATGTGTAGAATTGTAGGTGTCTCTGTTAAGTTTTATAACGATACCTCCTGCATTTTTTATAGCTTCGACTTCATTTGGAAATCGACAATCTGCTATCAAAGCTAAGGTAGGATTCTCTTTTTCTATGAGTCTTACAGTAGCGTCTGCCCATACATTGTGTTGCATTTTTCGGAATACGTCTGTACCGACATATTGCAATACTTCTCTAGCTGTCATATTTTTATTATTGTCTGGCCACTTGCAATTTACTAACTCATTTTTATTGTCGTCTGTTCCATAGCACTGATGATAATCAAGTCCAAAAACGTCAATGCACATTTGTTTTAATGGATCTGCAAAATTATAGACTCTACAATCTCCAGAATGATTTGATGTTTCAAATATATTCTTAACGAATTCACAACAAGTTGTTTTTCCAGATTGCTTTCTTCCTGCAAAAGCTATTATCTTAATATTGCTCATGTATATCCTTTACAGTTGGGAGTATTTGTTTTTGTATGTTCTCTATAGACATTTCACCAATATCGTCAGCATCGAACTTTGGCCTATACATCCTGTAGATGTCTTTGCACTTATCGTTAATTTGCTCATAAGCTTTAATTCCTGCTTCATCATTATCTGTTAGAACAACAATATTCATGGCTCCTGAAGAATCTATCAATAATTTTTGATGATTACTCATTGACGAACCAAATATAGCAACGCTATTTTTTATTCCTGCTTCTTCAAGCCTCCAGACATTACCGGGACTTTCAACCAAAATAACCGTTTTTGTTTTCTTGATGTGATCTTTAGCAAACCAAAAATTGTATAAATTATTTTGTGATCTAAAGTTTTGATTGTGTTTCCATTTAGAATATATCCATCTCTTATCTGGTGCTGGACAATCTCTTCTTGGATGATGATAACAACCACACTTTTCACATTTATTATGAATACTCCTACCAGTGCAACCAATGACATACTTGCCGTCAGAAGAATACACAGGAACCACAACTCTATTATAAAAAGGTTTATCAGGATTGTCACACAAGCCAACGTCATACTTCTGTAATATTTTTTCAGAATATCCCCTATTTATATAGTAAGATGCTGGTATTTTTAAAGACGATCTTACTTGGCTAGGTTGTAGCTTAAGTTTATTCTCTTGTTTTTTCTTACTAAAATTTTTGGCTACACTAGTAAAACTATCAACATTTTTATTAATATTAATATTGTCTAACTCTTTGTTGACGAACTTTAATAAAAAATCTACAGCATCTTTGAAAGAAACTGTTTTATCTTTATCGCAAGACCAGTTGTATTTTTGACGAGACAAAACACCTCTTACAAAACCGATAATAGAAGAACGGAAAGTTTCTTCACAACCATGTGTTCTACATTTCCAATTCCCTCTATACGATTCTCCAGTATAGTATAAGTTTAATGCTGATTCATTATCTCCATCATGTATAGGACATTTGCAAAAAACCATTTTTTCTGTGAGTCTATAATCTTCAACTTCTAAAACCTGTAAAAGTTTTTCAATATCATCACATACCAAATCACACAAATTTTTAAGCTGATCTTGACTATACGAAGTCGATTGTTTCATCAGGCTGCTCATTGATTATAAACCCGTCGTTATTAGAGGAAGTATTATTTTTAATTTCTAACTTTGTATCACCTTCAGTAATTCTCGCACACCAACCTTCCATATTGCAATTAATATAGTCATTATCGTCCAAACCACCTCCATGACGACTAATAACGGGTATCAGCTTTCTATTACCAGAGTTTGGTCCATCTTCTGCAATTTCTTCATCAGACTTTCTTTTGAATATCGTAAAATTACTACACAGCCAAATAATTCTATCTGAACCACTTGCTGTGTCTGTAGATTCTTTTGTTATACCATCTCTGTTTAATTGTATAAATGAGACTATAGGTATTTTATACTTATTAGCTAAGTTATGCAAAGACGTCATCATAAAACCTAAAACTTGATATTCTTTCATGTCTTGAGACATACCTTGACTATCCATAAGTTTCAAATAATCATAAAAAATCACACAGTCTTTAGCTGTACCATCAGCATTTAGACCAACATCTTTAACTAGCCATCGTTTAATTACAGATAGTTGCTCATCAAAAGGTTTGCCAGCAATAGATTTGTAATAATATTTTGAATCTTTTAATAGTTTTGCAGCTTCTAAGACTTTCTGTTTTTGCATATTACTATCTGCAAATTTACCAGTTTCTATTTTATTGATTTCAATAGAAGATATCATAGCTAATATTCTATGTATATGATCTTCATGTGTCATTTCTGTATCTAGGTTTAAAACTGGTATTTGTAATTTAGAAGCTATATGAAAACCCATATTATCTGATAGCAAAGTTTTACCAGTTTTGGGTCTTGCTGCTATTACATTAACAGTGCTTTTTCTTAGTCCTCCACCAATAGCTTGGTCATAAATAGGAAAACCTGTTGATATCCCTACATTATCAATAGGATTATTAATTAAATAGTCTAGATATTCTTCTACTTCCTCTCCGATATGCATAGGCTGATTTTCTGTATCAGCAATAGAGGAACCAAAATCAAATACTGTATCTTCAGCTATAGCCAGTATTTTACCTATACTTTCAGTTCCAGATAAGTCTCCTATCTTTTTACCAGCAAGTTCTAATTTTCTTTTTAAAGTTCTTGCTATCTCTAATTTTTTAAGAGTAGATGCAAATTTTCTTAGGTTGTCTCTTTCTACAGGAAAATCTATAACAGATTTTAGATGTTCACTAGCAGATTTCTGAGAAAGTATAGAGTCGCAACCTAACTGCTTTGCTGCTGAATATATAGAAGGAATATCTATTGTTTTTGTTTCTGAAGTTTCATACACTTGTTTAATACATTTGTATATGATACTGTTGGTATCTATTGTAAAACTATTTTCAGAAATGATATCCGCAATATCTAAATAAACATTTTCTCCGTAAGTGATAATTCCGGAAAGTATTGCTCTTTCTGAGGCTGGATCTGATAACATATTAATTCAATGAGGGGTTTGATTTTGTTCTTTGTATTGATACTAAAATATCTGACAGGTTTTTTAAACTATTAGCCATGTAAGAAAGACGATCATTTCTTTGTTTAGCATATTTTTTAATTTGATTTAAAGCATATGCTTTGTCATTATGTTTAATTGCTTGGTAAGATTTTTCTATGTATCCATAACCTTTGTAATTATTAATGTCGTCAGCTATAGTAATTTTAATTTCTTCATCTGCCCAGTTATATCTTGCTATCTCTCTATTTATAGTTCTCTGCAAATGAAACACAAATTGAGAAATTCTATATGCTATTTGACCACAATCTTGAGGAACTAATTTTTCCAATTCGTCTCTGTTCATAGATAAATATTGATTTAGCTCTTTTTCTGGTAAAGCATCTCTATTGTATTGAGGTAGTCCTATACTGTTTTCGTATTGGTCTAATATTTTATCCCAATATTCTACCTGCTCTTTAGAATTTTTACTCATGATTTTTTAATTTCATTCCCCATTCTTCTACTGTCTCGTTATATGGAAATTCTATAACATTAATAGAATTTAAATCGCACCAATCTCGTTTCTCTCTATCTCTTCTTTGATGTTTTATAAAGTTTAGTCTAGTTCCATGAAAAAATGAATTAAATTTGTAATGTTGCTCTCCATTTACTTCAATACACAATTTCAACAACGGAACATAAAAATCTAAAAACAAAGTATTTGCGTGTCTTAATGGAATACCTACCTCTTCTAAAATCTGCATAGTAGGAAAAGAACTTCTGATTAATTCTCTAGCTTTCAAATGTAAATCAGATTTTTTAGCAACCTGACCTTTAGCAATATGTCCTGTTAAAGACCATTTGTGTGTATTGCCATCTAAATCTACAATATCCATTATTTTAGACCCATAGTAAGCTTAACTTCGCTCCATAAAGAATCATATAAGTCTTCGTTTTTAGTAAGGTAATCTATTGCTTTTTCAGTCCCTTGAAACTTAGGACTGTCTTTCACAGAAGTGAAGGTGTACCAAGCACCGCCTTTAGCAATCAATCCTATGTCTACTGCCAACTTAAATAATTCTGCGTGTTTATCAATACCTTTTCCGTATCTAATGAAACTACTAATATTAGCACCCGGAGGACCCAGAGCTGAACATAGTACTTTCCAAGAAACCTCTTGTCCAATTTGATTTTTATCATTCTCCTTGCCAACAGCCCAAGCTTTAAAAAACTCTGCTCTTAATTTTACATCTGTTTGATATGCAATCGCTTGACCAGACTTTTCTTTCCATTCTACATTTCCATAACCGGGGTTTCCCATTAAGTGTGTGATTCCAATGACTATGTTGTTATTAACAGGAATTACGTTAGCAACTTTTCTGCAAAATTTAGCTAATAGTTTAGCCCCGTCTGCTCTTTGCATTTTACTCATTTCTGAAGTAATTTCTGCTTCTGTGCATAATGCAGAATATGAGTCGATAATAACTACTGAACCAGGTTCTTCATTAATAATTCTTTCTGCGATTTGAAGATATTCCTCACCGTGTAGAATTTTACCTGTTTGTGAACCAATAATATTAAATCTGTCTAAGTCTAAATGAGGTATGCCCTCGATGTCTCTCTTTTTCAATCTACCTTCTATATTTAAATAATAGACTTGTCTACCCTCTTTGAATGAGCCGTGTGCATATTCTAGCTTTTGGGCTGTTGCAGCAAAGTCTAGGGATGTTGTGGTTTTTCCGCATTTGGGTTGGCCAGTAAAAATAACAAAGCTACCTTCAGGTATTCCTCCTCCCAAAATCATATCCAAGGATGGGCTAACGGGTATTACGATTTGTTCTCTGTCTACTACGGAATTACCAGAAACAACTATCCCATCTCCAAATTTTTTATTAACATCATCTTTAATCTTGGTCATTATCTATATCCTCTAATTTATCAAAAATGCTTTTTTTATTTTTTGTTTTTCTAAACTCTGTGCTTTTATTTCTATCAAACTTTTGAGTAAGAGTTTGATTTTCTTTTTCTACTTCTCTGACTTTCTCCTTTATAGTGTTAAGAAGACTAGGGGCTCTCAAGGAAAAAATTCTTTTAGATCTGCCATCGTTCAATGCTCTTATCACAGCCTTCTCTCCGTATTGTTCAATAAGCTTATTGGCTGTAGCTATCTGGTTTCTAAAAAACCTAGACCATTCTTTATTAATCCAGAAACGGTAATAAAGATCTTTTTTTTCACGTAAAGCTTTATGTTCACAGATTGTTTCTGTTACATACTGAGCAGCTGTTACGCTTTTTTTGGAGTATTTGGATTTGTATCGCATTCTGATAATTTTAAGTCAACAGCAGTTTTAGTCAAGGATTCATTAAAATTTTTCTGGAATTGTTCAACAAACGGTTTGTATTTTTCTTGAACAGGAACCGGGATTGTGTATGAATCTTGAATAGCTTCTACGCAACCTAGTTCTTCCTTTTTATTGTTAATTGATACGATTTGATATTGAACATTAATTACAATTTCATGTCTACAATTTTCTGGATCTTCAGGAGAAGTTCTTTCTTGAGAAGAATTTTGTTGATCAAATAATTCTTTATATTGACCATTAGAAAAGTCAATATTACCTTTTCTCATTTCTTCCAGAAGATTAGCGAAATGCTCTTCTTCTGTTAGTTTATCCTGCTGTTCCTGAGCATTTGTTGCATTTGTATCTGTCATATGAACTTACTAATCCTGGGCTAACACTTTCTTCTTTACCACATATTCTACATCTAACATTAATATTCTCAAATGATCTATTTCTAGGAATAGGTTTGTAATCTGCATGTAATTTTTTATCTAGCTCTGCATCGTCCTTGTGCGCTCTAAATTCAGACATGTCCAAGAATTTATTTCTAGGCTTATTATTATCATTAGATTGTTTGGGAACATCTTCGTTAGTGTCTAACAAAGACGACAACAATCCAATTAATTGTTTTACTTGCTCAGGGTTCTTTTTGAGATTTTCTATATCCATAATTATTTCTTTGGTCTAAAGATGTGTTCTTGACTATCTATTGCTGGTTTTGAGTTATTCACTTTTCTTTGCTCATCCATTTGCATAGAAAGGGTAGGGTCCATAACTCTTGATCCATTCCCGTCTTCATCTGTAATAGATTTTGTATGAGTAGAGGATATCTTTTTAACTTGTGTTAAAGAAACATTTAATTCTTTAGAAATATCTTCTGGATCTTTACCATTCTCACTTAAATACTGAATAGCATAATTTTGGGCTTTGCTCACCTTAGGCATTATAACATCTCTCTTTCTGCTTGTAATAATAAGTTCTGTTTTTTAGTTTTTAAATAATCTAAATATAAACTGAAGACTATTCTATTGGTTGTTTTAAAAACAAAAGTCTCTTTAATCAGTTTTTCTTTGGCGTGGACATATTCTCTTGGTGGTGTTAATTGTGAATAAGGATTGTATAATCTTCCAAAGTTTGAAACCTTAACATAATAAAGCATAGAACTGTGCAAGTGGGTTTCTTTTGCAGCAGCTTTTATTTCTTCGTTGCATCTGTGATTTCCATTGTCGTCTATAAAATCGCTGTCGTTTTCTGAACAAAAATATAAATTAGTATTCTTTTTTATAGAATCTTTATTAACATTAATCGTATGAAATGTCATTTTTGCCTCATTGAAGTCATGCCATTAGGTAGTTTGAATCCTGAATAATCGTCTTTATAAGAATTGTGTTTTTTCTTTAGGTGAGCTTTCTCGTCTTTACTTAACTTGTCTCTATTCCTATTTGCTAAATCACCTATGGTGTTTAATTCATCATCTGTTTTAACAACGGCATTTGTTAATCCAGCCAAATCATCTTGATATGATCTTCTCATCTTTACAGAAGGAGAGCATATACAGTCTAGTGTTTCTTGATAGGCACTAAGACTAAAAAACAGTTCCGTCTTTCTCCCACAAGAATCACATACGTAAGTATATTCTGGCATTATTTAATTTCTCTGTGAATAAAAGTCAAAATTCTTTCGTTTTTTGTCCTTAAAAAATCTATATATTGTCTAAATATAGAATAAGGAACTTTGGTAAAACGAGTTTCGCTCTTGCATACAGAATCTACAAAAGAATTAGTTCTTTTAGATCCTATAGAATGCTTTTGAACAGGATTGACAGGTTCTTTGTCTGCGTATGTTTTAATAAAATAATCGAATCTCTTAACACCGTCTTTTGAAATATGATCGGGTAGTTTTTGTTCTACCTTTTTAGCCATAGCTGATTCAGCGTTATCCTCGAACAATAACGGATAACCTGCTTCGTCATAATTGTCATGTTGTCCATTTAAAGTATAATATGTTATATTATTGTCGTGATTTTTAACTTGAAATTTCATTTTATATAACTTGTGATATATGGGTTCCACTGAGTATTTGTTCTATTTCCTTCTATAGTAAGTATATGCTGATACCACGGCAAGTATTTTGCAGAAAAAGTTGGTTTTTCAGGCTTGCTTATTAATTTCATATTAGCTTCTTTGGGTGTTTTATTCCCCTTTTTTCTATTGCATTTAGAACATGCTGTGACTATGTTATGCCAATTTGTAGCAGATTTTATATCATTAAATCTAGATTTAGGAACAACATGATCGTATGTCAGGCTACCGTAAGGGAAAGAATTACCACAGTATTGACATTTATAATTATCTCTTGTAAAAAGATTTTTTCTAGAAAAAACTATTTGATATTTTTTATGTAAACGAAAATACCTAACCGTTTTTACTACAGCAGGTATCATATATTTACAATTGACTCCATTGACATATTCATCGTTATAATATTCAACAATCTCTATACCGTGATTATAACAATGGGTATATTTAAAAGACCATGTTAAAGCCTTTTGCCAATCTATAATACCTATAGGAGAATAATCAGCATTAAGTATTAAACAATCTTTGTGTTGTTTCATGCTATAGCCTATCGACTATATCAGCAATAATAGGATTTCGAACAATATCAGAAGATTCTAAAGAAGAAAATCCAATATTATTAGTTCCTTGTAATTTTTCTATAATTGCTCTAAAGCCACCTTTTCTCATATTTTCTAAATCAGACTGATCTAAATCACCAGTAAGAATCATTCTACTATTCATACCTATTCTAGTCAATAGCATTTTTAATTGGTCGTAAGAAGCATTTTGACATTCATCTGCGACAATAAATGAATCATGAAAACTTCTACCTCTCATTAATCCTAGTGGTACAATTTCAATTTGTCTACTGGATTTTAATTTATGAAAATGAGGAAGATGTAAAAAATGATCTACTTCATCAAATAACGGTAGGAGGTAAGGATGCAATTTTTCTTCTGCTGTACCGGGAAGAAATCCTAGCTTTTCTCCTGCTTCTACGACAGGTCTAGTAATAACAATTTTCTTAACTTTAAAATCTAATAAATATTCTAAAGCCATCCCTATAGCTATATGAGTTTTACCACTTCCAGGAACACCCTGACAAAAAGTAATAATATTTTCAGCTACAGTTCTAATGTAATCTTTTTGATTTATAGATCTTGGTTTAAGCCTGTTTTTAAAACCAACAATAATATCGTCAGGTTTATCCAATTTATTATCGCCAATAAATTTCGGACTCTTACCGTGTTTTTGTTTTTTTCTCAATGTTGTACCTCTATAGGAGTAGAATTAAATTAGACATGCGCCACCAGCACAACTAATTTCCTCTATCCCAGTGGTATTGTCCTCTGTTTCCAGTAGTTGTGTATAATCAACCTTAGTAAAACTATTAAATAAATCAGTATATATTTTCCAGTTATATACATCTTTCATACAATAGGTTAATCTTTTCATATCTTCTTCAAAGTATTTTTTTGCAAATCTTTGCATTTTAATTGCAAACATTTTTTTGTCTTCACTGTCTCCTTCTGCTTCTTGATTTAAAGTCATATAATCACAAGCAGCCCATAAATTATTATTAAAGGCATTAAGACCTAATTCTATTAAACCAGAACACCATAAAGAAGCATCGCCATATTCTTTTGCAATTTCTTTTACAGTATAAACTGTTGTAAAAGGAGCTTGAGGGTAATCTTTATCACCACTTTGTGGGATAAGACTAATTCCTGCAAAAAACTTTCTGTTGTTGTAAATAAATTTTGTTACATCTCCCCATTCTTCAGGCTGTACTGTTACTGTGTTGCTAACATTATGACTTAAAAAGTCTTGAGTACATAAAGCTCTGTTTTTGCCAGAGTGTACCCAGTTTCTTTGAGCGTCTTTTACAACACCTAACATCTCTACAGCAGGAAGTTGATTTTTCAGTTTTGATCCATCAGGAACCTCTATGGGAAATTTGACAACCTCATCAGTATCATTAGCCGACCAAGAGGATTTTTCACATGCTCGTGGATTGTAGCTTTTAAAATGTTGATAAGGAGCTTCTAATATATTTGCTTGAACATGTCTAATATATCTTTTTGCATGATGAGGATGAATACCTGAACTTGTACCCAACATACTGCTACTAGTACCTTCTGGCTTTAAGCATGTAACTCTAGCTGCTTGATTGATACCAATTTTTTTAGACAATTCTTTATTTGTCTCTACAGCAATTTTTGCTCCAGCTTTTAACACTTTTTCAGTTAGAACAAGTTCATGCTTTTCCATGATTCCTGTTAAAGAGACTCCTAATAAAGCTTCTCTTTCAAAGATATTATTGGTTATATCTCCTAAATAATCGAGCTTAGTAAATCCTGCTTGTAAGGTTCCAATAATGGCAGCAGCCTTGCATCTTTCATAAAAATCTTCTTCATCTACGACAGAAGAGCAATTGATCGTAGAAAGATTGCAACCTTGCCAGCCAGATTTACCTGTTTTCTCATCTACGGGCCACATACCCACTTCTACGCAGGGATTAAAAGTCATCTCTGTTGAATCGCTCCATATAAAACCAGGCTCTCCAAACTCCTTTACGGACTCCATGAGGGCTTTAAACTGCTCAAAGGTGGTATCATCTTTAAGCAATAACGCAGAGTTGTTACTTCTGGCTCTTTGGGGGTTGTCTACATACCAATTGCCAGTTTTGGCTTTAGCCATTTCTTCATCATCTGCACTAAATAATGCTAACGACGCACTTCTACGAACACCACCAGATAGTACAGCATCGCTTGAGTGCATAATAATATCATAAGCATCAATTGGTCTGAGTTTCTTCTGTTTTCTTTCAAGACAAGTCTCCAATAATTCTCTAACTTTTTCTAAGCCATTTTGCAAAGGCTCAAAACCTGGAGCCTTGCCTACGCCAGAAGAAAGAGAAGAACCTTTTTCTCTAATGTTAGAATAATCAAAAACTATATGTTGATCTTTGTATTCTTTAAATTCAGGATCGCTAGGACGAACAAAATACGAACTTAGCAAAACACCTAAAGCATTAGCCCAGCCTTCAATACTATCTTCTATTTTATATTTTACACCTTTTTTAGACTTAGGTTCTTTAGATAGTGATGGTAATTTAGCAACGTGATGTTTTTGTACACTAAATCCTGTACCACTTCCACAAAGAAGTAGCCAGAAACACTCTTGAAAAAATCTTAAACGATCACAATATGAACTTGTACAATTATAAATTTTTGCATGGCGTTTTAAAATAGGTTCTCCACCAAACTGCAAGGCTCTTTGGCTTCCTAAAACTTTTTTCTTAAACATCAATTCATACGCCCAATCTATTTCTTCAGAAATATTTTTCTCATCGTATTGAGTATGCATCATGGTCTTTACTCTATCAACCGCCTCTTTCCATGTTTCCCTTCTATTCTCTTTTTCTATCCACCTAGCGTATTTACTAACAAAAGTATAATTCTGCAATTCATTTAACGCCGACATATCGTCTCCTTAAAAATTATCTTGAGTATGACCTTGCTGCTGAGAATTGACTTGTTGATGTTTGACAGTCATTCATATTATGATATGGCAAGGTAAGGGGAATGTGAATTGAATTTATCTTATAATACACCACACAATTGTTTCAACCAAGAAAAGTCTGTTTCGATTTCTTCTATTTCTATTCCTGTTTGGGATACAAAAAGATCAAATCTTTCTTTTGCTTTTTGGTCAAATAAAACTGTTCCATGACTTTTCGCCATAATAATTTTTTTTATACCCTCTTGGTGTAGTGCAAGAGCGCAATCATTACAGCATTGACCAGTAACATAAGCTATGCCATTGTCTGGTCTTACAACACAATTAGATAGTGCGTTTCTTTCGGCGTGTATCATCCAGTGATATTTTTCTGGACGAGTTTTTGGCAGAACGCTATCGTCCATACCTTTAGGGAAACCGTTGTACCCAACTCCTAGTATACGATTGTTTTTATCCGTAATTACACAACCGTGTTGAGTGTGTATGTCATGGCTGCGTTGCGATGCAACTTTTGCTAATCCTAAAAAGTAATTTGTCCAGTTCCGTCTCATGATTTTATTATACTCTAAACAAGCAACTAGTCAAGACGCTAGATGTAATTTACTAGGATCTTTTTTTCTAATTCTTTATCTATTTTGTATTGGTTTTGTTCGACAGAGTGCTTGCAATAATCATTTTTAAAATTTGTACAGAATTGTATATTGTACATTCTTTGGTCCCAGTGGGTGAGTGTGGTGTTGTTACCAAAGAGACTAAAATAGTGTAAATCAGTTGCATAATTTTTTAAAAGCTTATTACTGGGTATGTTTATTCTAAGATTGTCACAGATATTTTTAAAACTTAACATAGATAAAAAACTACTAGGGTGATTATGTGTATAAAATAAAGGAAATTTTTGATTAAATAAATATTTATCAATACATTCTTTTATATTATATTCTTGATTATTTAATAATTTATTGTTTAGTCTTTGAAAAGACTCGCTTCTTATTTTAAAAAAATTTTCTGTTTTATTTTCGGGAGAATATTTTAACAAACCTTTGTAATACATTGGACACTCTAAATTAGAAACATCTACAATTTTATATCTTTTAGGTATGTTATATGTTTCAAAAATATTATAAGGTGCTTCTTTATTGGTATTTAAAAATTTATAGTTATTTACTTTTTCATAAATAATAATTTCTGTATTTTTTATAATTTTATTAATAATTTCAATAGGAACTTGTTTATTACCAAAATCAGGAACATAAACATAGTATATGTTATTGTTAGTAAAAATGTCAAGTAATAAACAATAATTAATTATCGAATATAATCTACAACTACCAATAAATAATATATTTTTAGTTTTTCTTATAGCTAGAAAATTCATTAAGTTTTTTTTTGCAGATTTAATCTTAAAATTATTGATATTAATATTATCTGTGTTTATATAATTCATAATTTTATGCTTTTCATAATCAAAAAATTGTTTGTAATATATCTAATATTTTATCACAAGAATTACCATCTCCATACGGGCAAGGTTTATCAACTATTTCTATTTTAGTATTTTTAAAAATTGTATACAAATCTTTTGGACATTGACACAGCGTAGAGAATGTTCCTACACCCTCTTTTCTTTCCGTTGTTGTTCTACATACGATACTCTTTTTGTGTAAAAAAGCCGGCTCTTCTTGAATACCTCCGCTATCAGTTATTAAAATACCACATTTAGCAATTATATCTATACACTTTTCGTAAGAAAAGGGCTTAACGACTTCAACATTTTTGAATATATATTTATATTTTTGTATTTTATCGTTTGGGTGCATGGGAAAAATAAATTCTAAATTTTTATTTTGGGCTGCTATATTTTCAATAGCTATAAACCATTCTTTTATTATATTTAAGTTCTCTCTTCTGTGTAATGTTATTAAAACCTGATTTCCTAAAGTTGGTTTAATATTTTTTAAATTATCTAAAACTGTATTACCAACTAAATAAGTTTCACCAGAATAATTAGACTTTATATTATTTAAATTTTCTTGAGTTGGACATAGGTGTATGCTTGCTATATTACTAATAGCTATCCTATTAAACTCTTCTGGATATGGGTGATTTATATCTCCAGACCTTAATCCAGCTTCTAAATGTAGAACAGGTATTTTTCTATGAAAAGAGGACAAAGCTACGGCTAAAGCAGAAGTTGTATCTCCTTGAATTAATGTGTGTGTGACGTTTTCAAAAATTGGATCAATTTTATTTAATATTGAAGAAATTATAGAATCTAATCTATTTACTGAATTATCTATCTCTAGACACACAGGATTATAGTTAGTAATAAATTTATCTATTAAATCATTGTGTTGTCTAATATGTAATAGCTTATACTTTATCTGATTTGGTATTTTATTAATTAGTGGTTTTATTTTTATCCACTCAGGTCTTGTTCCAAATGCAATAAGTAACATTTCTCGCCCTTTAAGTTTTAATTATTCCAATGGGAATTTTTTTGCCAATGAGAATTATGCGAACCCTTATATAAGTATTTTTTAAATCCTGCTTCTATTTTTAGCATCAAAGACTCTGAACAAGCATCAGTATATCTAAAAGAATAAGATAATGGTCTATCTTCGATTAGCTGTTTTACGACCCCAAACTTGTCTACTGTAAACAGTTTATTAAGAATTTTTTGGTAATTTTTCATATCAAAACCACACATGCGTTGAGCAATAAATGTGTGAACGGATGGTCCGCAAGCTTGATACAAATTAGAAAATTTATTTATTAAGATATTATCACTTATTTGTTTCAAAAGAATTTTTAGCATTTCATGTTTTGGAACAGAATAAAAAACAGCATTAAAAATTTCTTTGGGATTCTTATTTGGCATGAAAAATACAGCATCAGAAGTTGTAAATTGATTGAAATCACCTTTTAATTCTGAATCTATATCTAAATATAAACCACCGTAAGTATATATAATAGCCACCCTATATAAATCCAACTGCGCAATTAAATGATGTAAGCGTTTCTCCTTAAAATCTGATGATTGTCTTTCAATAATATTCGGAATTTCTTGATAAGTTTCAAAGACTCTTTTCTCAAATCCATCCTCAGACTGTCCGAAATTTTTTAACATGAAATTGTCTACTTCTTTTTTCTCTGTAATTAAATGATATGTCCAACTAGGATTTGAGTTTCTCATATTATTAATAGATTGGACAATATCTGGATGGTTATGGTTTAGACCTATCGAAACTTGAAAAATGTTTTTATTTATCATTCTTATCTCCTTTTCAATGTTCAATTATAGTAGATTTTTTGCAGCAGCTAATCTTATTTCGTCATCACTATTGTATTTATTTGCAATTTCAGGAAAGTTTTTCTTAATTTTCCCTATGCTGCCATGAGCAATGTGAAAAATTTTAGAATGGGGGTGGTTTTTGTCATAAAGATTAAAACATCCTATTGTGGGTCTGCATCTAGTCATAATAAATTCCTGTGAATAAACACTAGATAAAGTTGGATAATTATACAGAAGAAACTCTTGATCATGATAGTGAGGTTCTTGAATATAAGGAGTAATATATGCTGTATTTTTTTGACTTGTATTAATAAATAATCTACATAATTTTGAAAAATCGAAACTGTTGCCACTAGCTATACAGGGACAATGACCATCCATAAAATGAAGTTTATCAATAGGATGAATAACTGGATAGTCTTTGTTGATAACATCGTAGTCAGAAACATAAAATCTTTTACCCTTACCTATATTTGCATAAGCCAACCATCTTACGTAACAAGCTAGTCCATAATCAGTTATGCTTTTATTCATGATTTGTTCATGAAGATTGTTTATTTTATCACAGAATTCATTATAAAAACTGTGACTTACAGCATCTGATTTAGTTAATACAATTGGCTTATAGCCTTGATTAGACCAACTTTGTTCCCATACTTTTATCAGCTCTAGTTCTGTACTATCATCAAAGCCGTCTATATTATCATAATAAGTATATATTTTCATCCCCATATCGTCCTTGTGTAAGTATGTTTTATGTTAAGGTAATCTAAAAGCTTTAAAGTTTTTTGGAATTGTTCTGCACTAGGAGTGTAGTGGCCTGAATGATTATCTATGTATTCTATATCTCCCTCTCTAGAAACTATCATTCTGCCCGCACCATAAACAAATGGGGCTGTATCGGCCATCCAGAAGTGTTTCAGTCCTATTCTCAATTCATTGTTAGACATTAATACAAAATCTAATAAATCATATTTTGCATTCCATCCAGACTCATCCCACAGAGCATCTCCTAAAAATATCTTATCTCCTTTAACTTCAAAAGATATTCTTTTTGAGCCCTCTTTTTCATACATAACTGAATCTACATAAAAAGGAGATCTTGCATGACCTACTAAACATATCGCGTTTTCTGTATGTTTAGCTAAAAATTCTTCACACTCATTATGCTCCGCAAGTTGTTGCTCTGTCAGTTCTTGTCTATTTATGTTCTCAAACGCTTTAACAGCCCATTCATCAATAGGGTATTGATATAAATAATTATATACTTCAGAGTTGTCTCTTTTTTTATTTAACATGTTTATTTCTTGCTAAATTGTTGGTATTTAAAAGGTTTCTTATGTAGTATTTTGTAATTGTATAATCTAAACAACTCTTCAGGATCTATAAAAGAATCTATGTTCGTACTTAGGTTTGCAATAAGGTTATTAGTGCAATAATATTTTTCTACATATTTACCAAAATGATAAACATTCTTATTTTCGGATTGAATAAAGTTATGAATCATGATTGGTATAATATAGTCATAAGGATATGCAGGGAACTGTTTAACGATATCCAGCAAGCATTCTCTCATAAGGTCTAAAAATCTTTGAAAATTATCATCCCCGGTAGCGTATAAACATACACCACCATTGATATGCTCAGTAAGTAATTTCAAAGGGTCTGTATCACATCTAGCAGTACCCATATATTGTGATCCAGAAACCCAGAAACCATTGGAGTATTTTGTAAAGTTGTATAAACTATGCAGCCATCCAGGTTTCACATAACAGTCCGACTCTAAAGCTAAAGTAGTTTTGTATTTTTTAAGATCCTTCATTATCTTGAAAAAAGCATAATTAGGCCCAGACTTTTGACCATAAGTAAAATCATATAAAAGCTTCTGTCTTTCTGTAAAATTAGACACTTGCTCTGGATGGAAATAAAAGTCTTGATTCTTCGGTATATCTAAAATTTTATAAGTAACTGATTTAAAAACCTTTTGCAGATACTTGCTATCAAATTGATTTTGTTTTCTTCTATTTATATATATAAAAAAATCTAAATTTTTACATATTTCTAGATCTTCCTCTTTAGTATTCTCAATAATTTGATTAATAAAATGTTCTTTTAATTGTAAGTCTTCTTTCCCAGTACTCAATAAAGCAACAGCTTGCAATTCATTAATTGGAGCTTTAAGTTTTGACAGGTCAAAGTACTTCTCTATGCTGTCTATACCACTCAATAGTTTCTCTCAGTCCTTGCTCTAGTGTTGTCTTACTTTCCCATCCTAATTTGTTTTTAGCTTTATGTACAGCTAATTGTCTCTTGGGTTGACCATTTGGCTTAGAATAATCCCAAACAATTTCACCATCGTATTCCATTAATTCACACAACAACAATACTAAATTTTTAATGCTAATATCAGTACCTGTTCCTAAATTAATATAATCAGAATCATAGTCTAAATCTATAGATGCTCTTATTGCTTCCGCTGCATCTTTAACATATAAAAATTCTCTTGTAGCACTACCATCACCCCAAACTTTTATTGTATTTTCCTTATTCTTTTTAGCACTATATATCTTTTTGATTAACGCTGGTATAACATGACTTTTTTCTTCATCAAAATTATCATTAGGACCATATAAATTTGCAGGAATAAGAGTTATGCTCTTTAATCCATATTCTTTATTATAAGCGTCTAACATAACTTGCAATGATTTCTTAGCTATTCCATACGGAGCATTAGTTTCTTCTGGATAACCCTTCCAAATATCATATTCCATAAAAGGAACCTTGCAATGTTTTGGATAGGAACAAACAGTACTAACAAATATAAACTTATCTACATTATGCAATCTAGATTGTTCTATAATATTCATACCCATAAGCATGTTGTCGTAAAAATATCTCCCTGGATTTCTTTGATTAGCTTGAATACCTCCGCAAGTTGCGGCTAAATGAATTACTATATTAGGTTGGAAATCTGAGAATAGAACTTGAGTATCTGTATTATTTCTTAAATCATATTCTTTGCTTCTAGGTGCAACAAAATTTAAAGAAACATCTGTAGAAAAACTAAGTCTTTCACAAACATAACTTCCTAAAAACCCAGCACCACCTGTTACTAATATTTTTTTATCCATTAAAAAAAACCTCTGAGTTTATATTTTTATCATCTATAAACAAATCGTATACAGGTTTACCAAAAAGTAATTCATGGTATTTTACTAACCATTTCTTGAGTTGTAATTCCGTTATTTTTCTCCACTCTTTACCAGTTGTGGTTCCTCTTGCTGTCCAGTAGACAACATGCCATCCTCTATTATATAAATCATTTATCTTGGATATTCTATCATACATGGGTTTAGCATTTTCATAGTTCTGGCCATCCTGTGTACAAATAGTATTATCAATATCAACGTATATTACTGGTTTTTTCTTTTTCTCTGTATTCATTCCACCATTTCACTATTCCGTTAAAAGTTTCTATGCTTATAGTATTAGCCTTGTCACTTAAAGCTTTGTCTGGTTCAAAATGTATTTCCGAAAATATTCCATTGGTGCCAAATATTATACCAGCTTTTGCAAACAGTGGGGCAAATTCTCTGTTTCCTCCAGTGATATTTCCTGACATAATCTGCTGACAACTATGAGTACAGTCTATAATAACTGGAAGTCCATATTGTTTCAACCCTATTATATTCCTAAAGTCCACAACTAATTCATTAGGGCCAAAATTAGTACCTCTCTCGGTAAGCATAACCTTGTCATTACCAACACTTTTACACTTGTCTATACAATATTTTATTTTGTCTACGCTTAAAAATTGTGCTTTTTTAATATTTACTATTTTATTTGTTTTTGCTGCTTCAACAATTAAATCTGTTTGCCTACAAAGAAATGCTGGGATTTGGATAATATCAACATAATCTTGTAGCAAAGATGGCTGATCTGGGGTGTGTACGTCTGTACAAACTTTAATACCAGCTTTTTTAAGTTTAGAAAATGTATCTAAGCTTTTTTCTAAACCAGGGCCACGAAAAGAATCTATTGAAGTTCTATTAGCTTTGTCGAAAGAGGTTTTAAAAAAATATTCAAAACCATTTTCTTTGCATATTTCCTGAGCTTTAAAAGCAATGTCCATGCATAGCGAATCAGATTCGAGTACACATGGACCTGCTATAAAGAAATTATCTATAAACACTTTATTACATTTTTTTCTGCAATTTATTATAAACAACTAACGCTAAGACACCGCCTCCGATGCCGAAAACAATACCAGAAGGAGCGAATCCATTCGACATACCTAACAAGTAACCTACCGCACCACCCATATATGAGCCCGCTACTCCGAGGGCTATAGTTTGAAAGAAACCCATTCTTTCTTCACCGGGAACGATAGCTTTGGCTATAGAGCCAACAAAAATGCCATAAAAGCACCATATTAATAAACTAAACATATCAAATTTGCTCCATTAAAAGTTTTAAATCTTCTTCAGACAAGTTGGAACCTATATTTAAAATATTATTAGACATAGTATCCCTATATTGTTTATACACTTCTTTGCCTAAATTTTGTCTTAAAACTTTCTTAATACGCATACGAGTGTACCAACCTTTTCTTTCGGACAGAGTTTTAATTCTGCCTAAAACAAATTGTCGTTTCTCTTCTTCGGTCATGTCGCATGTTTTATTTTTCTCACACTCTTGCATTATTCTAATGAACGTAAGCGTGATGCTTATAATCATAATAATGGTCACAATACCATATCGTTCAGATTCTTTAGGGTCAATGTCTTTAATAACTGCACTAGCTATCTCATTAACTCTATCAGGATATTCTTTCATTAATCCACCACTATTTCAGTTGTTTTCTTTTCTGGCTCACAATAACCACAATCAACTTTTTTAATACCGTCACCGCTGATATACCATCCTTTACCTTTGCAAACAGGACAGTCTTTACGCTTGTATTTTTCTATTACTGTAACAGAATTAGACTTCATAATAGCACCAGCAATAGTCACTACAGATACTGTAGAGTATTTAAAAGTAGAAACTGTGGCAACAGAAACTAACAAACCTACACATATAATTTTAATCATTATTTTTTAGTCCATTTGTTTATTAAATCTAATAGTGGTCTACGTCTTGGTGTTGGAGTATTAACACTATCCGAAGGTTTAAAGATTTTGATGATAGATAACACAAAATTTGTTAATATAGATATTAATCTATTTAAAGCTACTTTATCTAAAAATTTCATAAATATTCTCCGAAGCCATAGTCTGGAAGTTTTTGAGGAGGGAAGCCATCGAAGTTGCTAAAAGCATAAGCACCATTTTGTCGTAACATACCTTCAGCTACATCCGCATGTATTAAAAATGAACCATCTGGAATTTTACTCCATTCTGGATGTCCGCCATCATTCCATTTACCCCAGCTATTTTGTACAAGGAAGGCTGGTTCTTTACCTGTGTCGTCACAGGCTGTCCAGGACATCGCGTGGGCCCATGACCCACTTTTTCGCGCAAATCCCTTGCTATCTCTACGATTAGAAAATCCATAACTAGAACACACACTTAAACCGTACCCATTAGCTAATGCGTCTCTGGCTTCTTCTACTGTTTTAATTAAAGATACTGTTTTAATTTGATGGTCATCTGCTTTCTTTATTACTTTATCAGGTAAGCCTCTGGCTCCCCAACTAGTTCCAACCTTACTATTATATCTACTTAAGTCAATAATACCAGGATAATTTTTTCTAACTAATACCCCACCATTCTTACTCACAAAAGCAGCAGCACGACTACAACTCATACCTTGACCACCATGACCTCTACAGCCATATATGGCTTCTGTGGCCCCTCTAGCAATCCAGCTTTCTCTTTCTCCCTTAATATGAATCTCAACAGCACGAGAGACATCTACAGCAGATCTAGTCGCATGTGACACACAATCTCCTGTTGTTTGTCTTTCTATATAAGCGTTTTTATCGAACTTCAATACAGACTTAAAAGGAGCTGACAATTTACCTTTGCCACTATTTTTAATTTTTCTAGCACCTTGTTTGAAGTATCCGTATTTTGAACCTTCTAATAATTCTTCGAAAATATGTTCTTCCCACAGGCAGCCACTAAAGCCTTTTCTGTATTCTACATATAATTCTTGAGGAGTCATTCTTGGCATTATTTACTTCCTTCTAAACAGGCCCACGACAAAGCTAAAAAGACTCGAACACTTTTTTCTCTTAATTCATCTGTTAGTTTAACATTATCTGTACCAATAGCAGATGCAACTAAGTTTTCGGCAGCCTCAGACAATCCTTCATACTTGTCTTTGATATTAAGTTTAAGCATAGAGCCCGCCAAAACATTAGCTTGTCTAATAGCCTCTGTATTTTCTATCACAACATCTTCTTTATCTAAAGAAACTAGGGTAGCCATATCGTAATATAGCTGTGCTAGTCTAAGAGCTTCTGTTTTTCGATCATCGGAACCGTTTTTAAAACACTTTGTTACTTCTTTAGCAAGTCCTAACAACTCTTCATTTTCAGGAGCGTCAACTTGAACAGCAGCTACTGAAGATGGTTTTGTTACAAGAGATGACCATTCGCTAAAATCAGGTTTAAATAAACCGACAACAATTAAAACACTAGCTAGAATAAGTAGGATTTTCTCTTTTGACATTATCTTCATCCTTTGGTATTAAATGAGGGAACATTTGATCTGCAATTTCAACAGCTTTATTAGCACCATATTGTTCGGCTAGATCTTTTGTAAGTTTCCAGCTTCTGATTAACTTAAAGAATAATTCACTTTCACTGTGAATTTCATCAGCTACAACATTCTCGTCTATTGTTACAACTTCCGTGTTGCGTGTTGGTTTTGCTTTACGAAGAAAATTAGAAATAAATTCTTTTACAGGACCTAATTTATCTTGAAATAAAACATAAACAACAATTAGTACTCCTAAGTATAAACACACATCGAGTGTGCTGGGCATAGCGCCGAAATTATCTATATTCATTATACTGCGTTCCTTATAATTACATTAAAATTATTAATAAAATCATTCACGGCCAAGTTTTTTTCTTCTACGGAAAGATCTGCTGCTACAGCAACTTTAGGCTTGAATACGCCTACATTTCTAAATGTTGTTACTAAAGCATCAATAGCAGAACCTACGAAAAGCATTAAGAGCTGTTTTACATGACCCTTAAGCCAAGACTGTACAAATACAGGAATCCAAGGTAGCAATACAACATTAAACACTTCGTCATAAAAATGACTAATTAATTCTAATGCTAGTTGTTTTTTCTCTGGACTACTTAAATCTTTGCCAATGTTTTCAATTATTTGTATTACGACTGCGGTTAATAGCTGTAGAATTTTCCATGCTTCGCCTACTGCGATCTTCTTTACGTCGCTTGCTGACTTTTTTGTTTCTTCTATTAACTTCTGTACTTCTTCTTTGATCAGTTGTTTTGTTGTCTTCTCGCTCATTGCTTAATTCCTCTTCAATAATAGGGGTGTCTTCAGAATTGTCTGGTTTAATCTCATAAGGATGTACAATATCTATTACACCTTTTTCTCGATCCTTGGCGTCCTTCCTGCTTTTCATATATTTATAAAATATAAGTCCCTGACCAGCAATTAAAATAACTGATTCTACAGCATGGGTAACGACTTCTATTAATTCTTCTTTACTATCATTGTTTTTTAAAATACCAAACAAGTATAATCCACTAAATATAAAACTTACTAAAGTAAACCAAAATTCACGACTTATTTTTAACATTTTAAACAACTTTCAAAGAATTTTTCTTCATTATTACCATCATGACCACAAGAAGATCTAGAATCATGATAATGGTGTGCGTGTTTTTTATTAAAAAAAGAAAATCCAAATATGTCGAAAGGTATTTGTTCTTTATGCAGCCAGAATAACATAGCTATCCCAGTACTAGGATTAATAAGTCTTGTGGTTAGTTCTGCAAAATAATCTTCTGGTATAAATAATGTTTTTTTAGAGTATGTTTGAAGCATTTGTCTGTTAGTAGCTCCATATCTTTGCAGTCTTTTTGGAACATGTAAAGGTAATGGGCACACAATATGTTGATATTCACCATCTTCTTTAAAGGGCACCTTATGATGCATAGCATTAGCCCAAATGGTGGTTTTTTTACCTGAGTGTTTAATTAATTCTTCTTTAATTTGAAAACTATTCATTCTAATAACAGTTTCATAAGAATCTATTAAATCACCATCTTCTTTATTGAGAAGAACACCACCATTACCTACAACAGCAACCCTATGGTGTCCCACCATCGACTGTATCTCCAGTGACGTAATATCCTGTTTCATCAAATTTTCCTGTTAAGGTTGTTTCTACAGTTGTAAATGCTGGTGTGTTAACCACATAGTCATTAATTACATATCTTGTACCGTCTTTGCTAACGTGTACTATAGCTGTTCCGTGTTTTGGTATTTCTCTAGTAGAATCGACATTTTGACAAACATCAGTAGTACTCACAATAGCCATATTTATACCCTTATATTATAGAAGAAGTTATCCATTATTAATGGATACACCATAATCAATCTTTATTTTCGTAGTTAAAAATACTCTTAGGCTTGTCTTTATCTTTAACTATTTGTGCATAAGCACTACCGCTAGGATCTGTGTCAAAAACCTTAGTAGCTCCTTGATAAATCTTGCTTACTTCCTGAGTTCCTACATACATAGTAGATGTAGTCTCTCCTATTTTAATATTACCCATATTTTTTTACACTATAAAGTAAACGGTATTAGCATCATAAGAACCTAACGCATCGTAATTAGCCTGAGTTATTTTTACAAGATTAACCACACCGCTAGAATTGGAAATTCCTGTAGTATCAGACTTAACAGCGGTTGCCCCATTCAGAAAAACTCCCTGAGTAAAATTACCACTACCTGTAATAATCATATCTCCTGTACCTGTCAAGTCTTTAGAGTTTAAATCTAAATTGCCTCCTAATTGTGGAGTAGTGTCATCTACTACTTCACTCATTCCGCTACCAGAAGAAAGGCTTCCTAAACTACCCCAAGCTGTAGTTCCATCACCAACTTTTAATACAGACGTATCTAAAGCATATGCTGGCTCACCACTTGCTAAAACCTTCCCACTAAAAGCAGCATTATTGCCTCTTCTTAACTGTATAGTGGTATATTTAGAAGACATTATCTACTCCTTAAAATTTAGATTGTATATGTTCTAGTGTTTTATCTAATGTTGCTAATTGCACTCTTAATTGATTTAATACTTCTGTATTTTTTACAAGAGTTTCATAGAACTGGTCTTGCATTTCTTTATTATTTTGAAGTCTTTCCATAATGTATTGTCTGTCTTTAGAATAATCGCTTTGATTAGCTTGTTGCTCTATCATTTCTTCGACATCTTTTCTATTAACCAAATTTTTAATAAATGTCGTCCAAAAACCTATCAGAGCAATAACAATACTTAACATATGAGTAGTTAAATTTTCAAAAAAATGACCTAATGTATTTGGATCTGCCATATTTATTGTCTCCAAGGAAAAAATAAGCCAATAGTTTTTACACCATTGGCTAATTTCTTTTAATCTTTTAAGCTAGTGCAAGCAAGTGTCTTAGCCATTTTTTGCTGAATAGTCATCACGAACAGGAGTTCCAGAGCCATCTCTGTATACTAGCTGTCCAGGTCTGCTGCGACTATCTGCAACTGCTTGGTCAATAGTCCCGCCGCCATCAGCAGCGTGAAAATCATCGCTTGTAGCAACAAGAACTGGATCAAATTTACCAGTAGTAATATTGTAATTACCTGCTCTAATGCCAGAACCAATATTAGAATATTTATTGGTTTCGTTACTATGGAATTTTCTTCTGTTACCTACAGAAGCAGAACCAGACTGCAAATCTGCTGGAGCAGCTTGTCCGTTAGCAACAGTTGTTGTTGCTCTTCTAATAACACCTCTGTTGTTATCAAAAGCGAAAGTACCACCAGAAAGAGCCTTGTCTGTCTGGTCTCCATCAATAACTGTTGAAGCAAACACTGTTTGATTCGTTCTACCCTTAGCAACATTTTTGACATTTGTAGCATCAGCACCTATGCCAAATACGGCAGAGCCGTTATTGTCTGTGCTAGTTGCTGTTGACAGCGTGTTACTAGTTACTTGATTATTGGCCATATTAAATCTCCGTTATATATATACTTAAGTTTGGTTAACCAGTAAAATATACCCCAAATTTACAAATTTGATGCAAATTTATTAGCCATTTCTAGACTAGCTAAAGAATTAACGCTAATTGAAGTAATATCCGAGTTATAGAGTATTTCTAAATGTTTTTCGGTGAAAATATTAGCTGAACATGTAATATTAATATCTGGAACATTTTTTAGAATCATTGCAATAGCTATAATATGATCATATATATCATCTATTTTATAGCCAGTAGATAGATAAATATGGTTAATTTCATGTCTCAATAATAGCTTGCAAACTCTGGACAATGTAGAGTAATTAAAAGTTCGATAATCTAATATGTATGAAATGTCTATTTGATTTTTTTTACATAATTCAAAATTATTTATTACATCTCTTTTAATGGAAGGAAAAGAGGAATTTGACAGAAGATGAAAGGGTAAAACTAACTCTATAGAATTACAACCCCACTTAATAGAATTTTCTACCATTTTATTGCGAATAGATAAATCCGAACCGCCGAATGGAAAATCTATTATAGAAGATAGCTTATGTTTATCTTCTAATTTTTTTTTGAATAATTTAGTATGTTGATAAAAAACAGAAATCTTAGATAAGTTATACTCGTTAAGCTTATCTGCTAATTCTTCTATAGACTTACTGCTTGCATCGTCTTCTTGAAATCTGTATTCTATTTTCATAGTCGATACCTATATTATGATTCATATCAACTATTATATACACTATTCCGATTCCCAATTATGAATTACTTTGTCTATAAAACCATATTTGACAGCGTCCTCTGCACTCATATACCAATCGCCAGATTTTAATTTTCTATATAAATAAGTTTTAATTTTATCAATGTTTGGTTTACTTCCATATTTTTCTTTAAAGTATTTTCCGCCGATACAACTTTGAGCATATATATCTATCATGTTTTCACAAATATTTTTTTCATATCTAATCCAGTTTTGAACATCTAAATAATTACCAGAAACATCTGAACCGCCGAAGTGACACATAAAATAAGAATTAGCTGTTATATATCTTGTGTCAGCAGCTTGTAACACAACACTACTCATAGATTCTGCTTGACCATATACAATAATAGTTATATAACATTTAGACATTTTAATAGCATCATAGATAACCATGCCGTCAGGCCAAGAACCTCCAATGCTATGCATATGTATCGTGATAGGATCAGAAGATTTTAGTTCCAAACATCTTAAATTTTTTATAAAAGTATTAGACATTTGATATTCTACGCCAGGATTACCGTCATCAGAATAATGATTATGTAAAAATATTTCTCTAAATTTTAAACTGGCTCCGTAATTATGTAGATCATATAATAGATCTTGATTATTTATATAATTGTTCATAAAACTACTTTACAATAGGTGGTACTTCTTTATTTATTGTTTTTTGTATAGCAGACATAACGTCTCTGTCTGTGAAGGAATGTCCAACAGCAATTCTAAATCTATAACGAGTGTACACATCAAGAATTTCTACTCCTGCCGTATCTTCTATAAGTGCTGATACAGTAGAAGTTATATTAAAATTTGTATGGCCAATCCAAAACTTAAAGTTTTTACCAAGGGATATTTGATCAGGAGATACTGCACCAAATGGAGTTAAAATAAATCTGTATTGTTGTGATTGCTGTTCTTGTTGTTGCTCTTGTTCTTGATAGCTTTTTTCTATTTCTGATACAAGCTGATTATATTCTTCTTCAGTAACATCATGTTCTAAGCCATTTCCGTAGTCTTCTTTTAGTTCAAAAGGATCTTCCCATTTTTCCCATATTATGTTATGTTTATGTTTTTTCATTTAAAATTAAAAGTTTCTGACATGACTATTGATTTCATAGCATTGCTAGGTTTAACCAAGGGTCTGTTTTGTGAATTTGAATTATATTCTTGTGAATCTTTTAGGTAAGGATTGTTTTTGTAAGTTGAAACAATTTTAGCTAAAACTTTTTTAATAAATATTTGATATTCTTCCGATTCTTGCTCTACATTGTCTCCGAAAGTTAAAATTATATCATTTAAAACACTAGGACCAATAATATAAGATAATAAAAAACTAAATTTTTCAGCAATTTCATCTGTATCACTTGCTGTTAGTTCTGGCATAATGCAGTCTAAATCTAGATTACCTTCTTTATTTAACGAAAAACTTATTGAATACTCAGACGAGTGAGATTCTTTTGAATAGTTTTTGGTAAATTTCCGTTTCACTGAGTCTATTAATGTTCTGAAAAATGCCATCTTGTAATTCTATGTTGTAATTTAAAAAAGTATAATAATATAATGATAAAACATTTTCATTATGAGAAGCATGAAGTATAGAAAAATCATTATACACATCATTGTTGTAACCAATATATTTTTTTAATAAAGCCTCAAGAATAATAGGTATATCCGGAAAATTTTCATGTAATTCAAAATATGGTAAAACCATGTTTTCTTTCGATGAAGACAATATAAGGAAGTCGTCATCTGGTGGTTCTGGAGGTTTTAAGGCTAAAATAAATAGATTAACATTCATAGAATAGCCTCCTGTATAGCTTTAATACCTTTTTTAATATTTTGTCTAACGGCTTCTCTAGTAACCCCATAGACTTTTCCTATTTGAGAAAGAGTCATTTCGTCTAAATAATACATATGAATTTGTTCTTTTTGCTTTTCTGTAAGTAAATCACTAACAGTTATTTGATCTATTAGATCTCTTATGTCAGCATAGTACTCGTTTGTTTCTGCATTAATAATAGGCTCTTCATATCTTGTGTCTTCTATGTAATTAGAAACAAACTCTTTATTATCTTGCAAATCTATGTCTAGAATATTAATTTTCTTTTTCTTTTTAATGTTAGTCATATATGTTTTAATAGCCCATATAGCACATTGATTGCGAAAAGAATATTTTGTTTTCTTCTTCCCTGTAATCTTTCCTACTCTTTCGCTATCCCACTTCCAATCAGCATACATTATGGCAGAAGCTACATCACTAATAATATCTTCATTCTTTAAGAAATTATTATTGATACCCGATCTACTGTTGTATTTGGCAATAATTTTTTTAGCTGTTGAAGTGTATTCTTCCAAAGTATCGTACTGTTCCATCTTAATCAAACCTTTCCTAATTCTTTAAATGAGGGTTATTCTTATTTTTATAATTCTTATTCTTAAAATCTCTGAAGTGGTCAATGTGCAACGGGCAAAAATCTCTTTGTGATCTTAAAGAAATTCTTTGTTTAAAACGCTTACCCCATAATCTATCTAAAGCATCTCCATCTTCTCCTCCCCAAGCTGTATATTCAACATTAAATCCTCCTATAGAATTTATAAGTTCAGTATGTATCATAAATGATCCACCCAATCCTCCTCCGCAAGCATGTAATGGTCCTTTTAGTGGAAATGGACTATAAAAATATTTAATTGGTTTAACTAAACTTCTTATAACCTTTCCGTTCTGTGTAAAATTTTCTAAGTTTTCAAACTTTACGTTTTGAGCATCAAATGTAACTATATCACCATGACACACAGAAGTCAATAGGGGTGGCAATAAATGATATTCTTCTGGAGAAAAAAACAAGTCACCATCCATGATCATCATAACATCAGTATTATTGTCTACATTATTTTTTATAATATGATTAGTTTTTTCTGCTAGTTTATATTCGTTTTTAGGGTAGGCTATATGAATAGCGTCTTCAATTTGTTTAGTTTCTGAAAAATCAAATAAATTAATTTTAATATCTATATTCTTTTCAAGAAGAAAGTTTTTTAATTTTTTTAATTCATTCCAGCAGTATAATGTATTCCTGTTTCTGTGAGACTCTTTTTTTTCGTCTGTCCAAAATCTCATATTGATTGAAACAGAGGCTTCTTCTTTTTCCTTGTATTTAATTTCCATTATTATCCTTAATTATTTTTTGTATTTACCACGCCTTACAAGACCAATATCTTGCTTTCCATTTTGGTCCGGGATTTGAACAATTATGTCTAGCACGAAAACTTTTACGTCTTGCTGGATTTGATTTTTTAATTTTCATATTAGGATCGCCAAAGTTTACCTTGACGACATTGCCTTTTTCGTTTTTGACATAAACACTTCTTTTTTTTGGACCTTTAGGCGTTAAGAAGGGTTTATTTAGTGTTACTTTACGACCCTGATATTCTGCACCTAATGCTTTACCGTCTTCATCATATACCTCAGAAGCTTCAGTCTCCCATGTTAACTCACTCCATTCATCATCCCAAGAGCAATTAGTTGCTAATAGATTAGTTTGTACCTCTTCGATTAATGATGCCTTACCTTCTTTAGCTTGTTTAACACAAACAGATATTCTATTTTTTACTTGTGGATATTCCTTTTTCATAGTATCGTCACTCATGCAACGAGAAATAAAGTCTTTTCTGTCTTCACCGGATTTGTGTGTAGGTAATGGCATAATTTCCCTTTGTTCTTGTAGTATCTAAACGAGAAGTCTGTTATTCATATACACTATCTACCAACTTCTGAGTGGCATTTGACCAAGAAAACTTTTGACCAGTTAATACGCCATTTTTATTAGATCTTATATTATTTTTATATAAATATCTCATATATTCTACTATTTGATCTATTTGTTTAGACCCTATTTCTGCCCAATTTGCTTGACCTTGAAAAAACTTTCCATCGTGCGCAGGAACTAAATTGTCTATATCCACCAAATAAGCATTATCTTTGTTGCAAAACTCAGTATGGGCAGAATAATTTGAGGCTATTACTGGTTTATTCATCGCCATAGTTTCTAAAAGTTCTAAATTCCATCCTTCTGCTCTAGACGGATACAGACCACAATCTGTTAAAGATATTAATTTAGCTATGTCTGTATGATTTGCTTGTTGCGGTATTACTTTAATTTTAGAAGATAGTTTGTGACTTGAATATACAGCTTCCCATTTTCTTACTTCCTCTAACTCATTATAGGCATTTGAAACAGAAGCACATACCCATAATTCAACATCATCATCTTTATTAAAAGCTCTTTCAAAGATACTTAATAATATGTCGTGGCATTTTCTAACTTCCCATTTGCCTATTGTGCAAAAAATGTATTTAGAATTTTCTTGTTTTTGATATTTAGAAGGATCAAAAATATTCGTATCTACTCCTAGAGGAACGACTTTAACACTTGTATGTTTTATTTTATCTTCTACAATTTCTTTAGCCCAATTAGAAGAAGTAATTACTGTGTCGCAATACTCTAGATTTTTCTTTTCTAAATCAGAAAAATGATCTATCTCGAAAAAGGGAAAGCCAAAATATTTACCTTTACCAATTCTTAAACTTAGTTCTAATGGATGGAATATCTTTAGAAATGGTTGCTCTGTTGTGTATTTATTTCTAGACTGATATATGTGATCAATTTCTTCATTTGTAAAAAAAGTATTATCAATTTGAATCGGGAAACAAGAGACATCTATTTCTTGTTGAATTAAATTTTTATAAAAGTATGCCCCAGCTATTCCGTAACCTGTAGATACCATAGGTGCTGAAAATATTAAAGATCTAGTCATTAAAAAAATACCACCTTCTATGTGTTTCTATATTTTCTGAAGTATGTATATGACTTAAATAATTTTTAAGTTCATCCCAATTAGAAAAAATCATCTGATGAGGAATAGTACCAAATAGCCAATCCGGAGCATGTTCCTTTCCCTGAACCATGTGAATAACTATTGGCTTTTTTTGTCTATTTGCCCAAAAGATTTCTTCTAAAGTTCCACAAGGATGAACGTCTAAATCTAAATTCACGATAACAAAATCACTAATGTCTACTAGTCTTAAATCTACAGATCGAATAATTTTCATCATAGATGATAATTCGTCATATCTTCGTTGAGACTTTAATTTACTTTTTACAGCGTGTGTATCCTCGTCTTCCAGCCCTATGTTTGTGGGTTTAGTTATGGGGTTAAACACAACTATACCTAGAGAGTCTAGAAATGGAGTTATGGATTCTCTCCATGTGGCTCCCCTATCTTGAACCCTGTCCATAGCACCAGCCAAATATGTTCTTTGATTAGTAAGTCTGGTAAAAATCATTGGAGTCTATTGTATCCTCTGGATTATGTGTTAATATTAGTAGTATTCCCATAATAATGATAAAAGTAAAACTCATCTTAAGTCTCCCATTTTGTTTCAAATAAAGTTTTTGACACTTCCAAATAATATCCGTTTACTATTTGTCTTTCAATATCGTTTTTCAAAGTGTTTGATCCTCCGTTTTTATGTTCAATATTTAGATTTGTAGGAGATATGAGCCAATTATTCAACTCTATTCTGTTAAAAAAATCAAGATCTAAATAGTAAAAAGGAAAAGACAAAGCATCCCACTCACCGATATCTTCTAGCATACCACATCTATAACAACAAAGCAAGTCCTTGCATGTGTATTCTTCACCATCATCGACATAAACACATCCAACACTTGAGTCAGATCTCATTGTTTTTAAAGATTTCTCAATAAAACCGTTAATATCGTCATGAACCATGCAGTCGTCGTGCATGAAAAATAACATATCTACATTTTCAATAGCATGTTTTCTCATGAAATTGTAGGTTTGAGCAGTATTTAATTGTATTGGTGTTTCTAAAATTTTATACTTATCTTTAAATTCATCTAAGTCTTTTTCTTTAGAATTATCTATCAATATGATATTCTTAGAAATATCATCAGATAAATGACTCAAGCATTCTCGAATCATTTCTATTTTATTGGTATGAGGTATATATATTTTGTATTTCATTTTTCTTTCGTGTCTTGTAGATGGTTATAAACAAAAACATTTTTATCTCTCCATATATCTTCTACAAGATTTTGAATAAACTCCCATTTACCTCCGGGATATCCCATACCAAATTTAGGACTATGTATTTCCAACACAACATCATTGTCTTGTTCCTTAAGTGTTCTGTCAATAAACAGTCCTATATTATACATAGATTTCATTAAATATAAATAGTTTATTGTTCTTTTACTATCTATAGGACGATATGTGTCTTGTGCTATCATATTAGCAACAAAAATTTTATTATTGCTTTTTTTATTAATTAAACATTCTACTATTTGGCAATAACCTTTATTTTCTGCTAAAAACTTTTTACTTAATAATTGATAATTTAAATGAGCTGAACTAAGATGATCTTTTAAAATATTATTAATAGGTCCAGAAAAAGTACCAGAATTATTGCATAGATTTGGTATAATTATGTATGTATTTTTAGATTCGTTAAATATCTTAAATACAGTTTGAAGAAAACTCTTATTTCTAACTGAAACAAGAGTACTGTTTTTTGCTTTATTTCTAGGTATAGTCATTTTAAACTCCACATGTATTTATTTGCGATTAGGTCTTTCTATTGAAGGCCAATAATCTTTAGGACATTTTTGATCTGCCCATGCTAGTTTATTCATAAATTGTACTTTATTTGATAAGTTGCACCCACATACTCCACACTGACTCTCCTCTTTTATAAACTCGCTACATTTAATGCATATATTATATCTAAATGATACTTCTTTCTTAGTACATCTAGGCATACCTTTACTAATATGAAAAAAGAGAGATTTTAAAAATGTTCTAATCTTTAGAGTTATATCCATTTCTTTGATATTCCTCCCATTCATCCTCTATATCTTCTTCATACTTTTTTCTTTTATCTATTTTAAAATTTATTTTCTTTTTTCGTTCTAAATTCTTCTCCTCAGATTGTAGCTTTTGATAGTCTTTAGTTTTACCATGTTTTTTAGTCATTCTTGAACCTCCTTTGATATATTGTAGTGCCTGATACTACAAAAGTCAAGATTTTTTTCTCTTGACACATCAGTGAATAAATCATATATATTATGCAGAGGGTATAACAATAATTAGTACTAAGCAACGATTAAATGACAAACACTACTTTAGTTACTGGTATATGGGACTTAGGAAGATCTGAGTTAGGAGAAGGATGGAGTAGAAGTTTCGATCATTATGTAGAAGCTTTTAAGAAACTCCTTTCTGCAACACAAGACCACAATCTCGCTATTTTTATAGATGAAAAGCATCAGGACATAGTTTGGGAGATTAGAGACAGGTCTAAGAAAAATACAGCAATATATAATCACCCTAAAGAAAACTTTAAGAGTAATTTTTTTCCATTTTTTGATGATGTACAAAAGATAAGAACTAATCCTGATTGGTATAATCAAGTGGGGTGGTTAAAGGAAAGCACTCAGGCCAAATTGGAATGGTATAATCCTATGGTTATGAGTAAAATGTTTATGCTTCATAATGCTAAATGTTTTAATCCTTTTGACACTGATTATTATTTCTGGGTTGATGGTGGAATTGCTAATACAGTTCACCCCGGTTACTTTAGCCACACAAGGTAATAGAGAAGATAGAAAAATTTGTAAGAAAATTCTTGTTTGTTTGTTTTCCATACGAAACAGACAGCGAGATTCATGGTTTTGATATGAAGGGGATGAAGAAATATGCTAATAGCGACACTGTAAATAGAGTTGCTAGAGGAGGTTTCTTTGGTGGTCATAAAGATGAAATTCCTGGGGCTAATGATTTATATTATGGATTATTAAGAGATAGTTTAAGCGAAGGTTATATGGGAACTGAAGAAAGTATCTTCACTCTTATGACTTATTTACAGCCAGACATATATCAATACGAATCAATATTAGACAATGGCTTATTAGGACACTTTTTTGAAAACGTCAAAGATGAAAAAATTAAACTAAATTCAGAATACGTAAAAAATAAAATACATGAAAATGAAGATGTTCATTTATATATGGTAGGATTTAATTCTCCAGAACAAATGGATATGGTTTGTAAATCTTACGAAAAATATGAACCTAAGTTTCTTAATAGTACTAAGAAGTTTTTAATTAATAATTCTACAAAAGAAGATTTATTTGTAAAATACGATGAGGTATGTAGCAAATATGGGTTTGAACAGATAAAACAAGGAAATATAGGAATTAATAGAGCTAGACAGTTAGCAGCAGAACATTTTAGAGATTCAAAAGCTAAGTATATGTTCTTTTTTGAAGACGATATGCTTATTGATCTAAGGGAAGAAAGATGCTGCAAGATGGGATTTAAAAAGAATGTCCCTAATTTGTACGATACTGTAATTAGAATTATGGATAAAGAAGATTATGATTTCCTAAAATTTAGTTTTGCTGAATTTTTTGGAGATAATTCTGAACAATGGTCGTGGCATAATGTACCCGGTGATAGAAAAATAGAATATTTTGGGGAACGCAATAGCAGACCTTTAACCAATTTTACTAATATAAAAACAGTAAACAAAACTCCTTATATAGAAGGAGAAATTTACTATTCTAATTGGCCTCATATTATATCTCAAGAGGGTAATCAAAGAATGTTTCTAGATACAGAATGGGCGCATCCTTACGAGCAGACATGGATGAGTCATATATATACTTTGACCAAAGAGAAAAAAGTTAAACCAGCAATTTTATTAGCAAGTCCTATAACACATAACAGGGTTCATCATTATGAAGCGTCAGAACGTAAAGAAAACTAGAACAGTTAAAAAGAAAACATCTTCAAAGAAGAAGAATAATAATTTAATTTTTATACAAATCGCATCATACAGAGACCCCCAATTAGTACCTACTTTAAAAAGTATGATTGAGAATGCTAAAAATCCTCAAAACCTCAGAATAGGAATAGCATGGCAACACCATCCAGAAGATGCGTGGGATAATTTAGACGAATATAAAGAAGATAGCAGATTTAGAATTTTAGATATTAATTATAAAGAGAGCAAAGGGGTTTGTTGGGCTAGACATGCTGTTCAACAACTTTATGATGGAGAGCAATATACTTTACAAATAGATAGTCATCATAGGTTTGTAGAAAATTGGGATGAGATATCTATTGATATGCTAAAGAAATTACAAAAAGAAGGACACAAAAAACCTCTTCTTACTGCTTACATTCCAAGTTTTGATCCTGACAACGATCCAGCAGCAAGAATACAAGAACCTTGGAAAATGAATTTTGATAGATTCATTCCAGAAGGTGCGATATTCTTTCTTCCTGCAAACTTTGATTCCTTTAACGATAAAAATAGGCCAGCTAGAGCAAGATTTTATAGTGCTCACTTTGCTTTCACTGTAGGTCAATTCTGCACTGAAGTAAAGCATGATCCTGAATATTATTTTCATGGAGAAGAAATTAGTATAGCTGTTAGGGCTTTTACTCACGGATATGATTTGTTCCATCCTAATAAAGTAATTGCTTGGCATGAGTACACTAGGAAGGGTAGATCAAAACAATGGGATGATGATCCTGTATGGCCTGAGAGAAATAGTAACTGTCATTTAAGAAACAGAAAATTATTCGGTATGGATGGAGAGTCTCAGGATATTGACTTCGGAGAATACGGTTTTGGTACTGAACGAACTCTTGAAGATTATGAAAAATATAGCGGAGTATGTTTTAGCAAAAGAGCTATACAGCAGTATACTTTAGAACATAAAGAACCTGCTAATCCCTATCCATTTAAAACTCAAGAAGAGTATGAAGGTTCTTTTCTAAAGATATTCAAACACTGTATTGATATCGGTTATGATCAAGTTCCAGAAAAAGATTATGACTTCTGGTGCGTAGCGTTTAAAGATAATGAAAATAAAGATATTTTCAGACAGGATGCTAGTACAGATGAAATAAATAGAATGAAAAATGATCCCGATGGATATTGTAAGGTTTGGAGAGAATTTCCAACAGAAATTAAACCTAATAGCTGGGTGGTATGGCCTCATAGCACATCTAAGGGATGGTGCGATCAAATTACAGGAGTTCTTCCTTGATAAATACAGCCATATCTATGGTCTGCTATACAGACTTATATAAAACTGAATTTGGAGGTAGGCAAAATCCACAATTCAGATATCATTTAGGTTTTGAATCTTTGCTAAAGATAGATGCTGAATTTATTGTTTATACTTGGAATAAAGACATTGATAAGCTTTATAATATAGCTAAGAGTAAGTATGGTAGTGATTCTACGAGATTAAACAGGGTTCATATTGTAGAATTTGATCTATATAAGAGTCCTCTTTATGAACAAATAGTTAATATTAGAAAGAAAGAACCTAAGAAAAGTTTTAGATCAATAGATGTTCAGTACGCAAAATTTATAACCTTAAACGATACTATTAATAATTTTCCTCATGAATATACATATTATATTGATATAGGTTTGTCCAGTACTGCATTGTTCCCCAACAAGTATATAACTAATAAAAAAGGAATGTATCAATATTCAGAAGTTAGTTTATTTAATAACAAGTGGTTAAATAATGTGAACGAGCTATCTTCTAACGGTAAAGTTACTGTTTTTAAAATGGATAATAGCCCAGAATTTCATGTTGAAAGCAGAATTGTTAGATCAAAATATTTAATTATTGGAGGTATGTTTGGTGGTAAAACTCAAATTACTCAAAAATTTTCCAATGATGTTTTATCTGAGTTTGATCAATACATTAAAGAAAAAAATAAATTACCTCTAGAAGAATCTATAATGACTAAGATACATACAGAAAATAGAGATAATTTTAATGATGTTGCTTTTCAAGTATGGAATCACGAAGATAGCGGAGAGGTGTTCCAAAGAATGATAAGAGGGAAGAAAATGTTTTACAATACTTTTGAGGAATTAAATCAATGAGTGAAAGAAAAACAGATGAAATGGGAAGATACCTAGCAGAAGGCGGTGGGTATCTGGACGAAGAAGGTAATCACTTATCCGGTTGCTGTGTTTACAAGAATACACTGGCTATGCAACACAAAGATGCTTTTACAGTATTTAGAAAACTATTTGAAACTGTAAGACCAGCCAGAGTAGTAGAAGTAGGAACATCTCATGGTGGTTTAACTCTCAATTTAAGAAATACCCTAAATGAATTAGGTCTACAAGATTCTCCCATCAAAACTTTTGACGTTCTAAAAGTAGACAGTCATAAAACACTACAAGAAACTCCAGGAATTGAATTAATCTATGATAATATTTTTACTGGTAGTTATCTAGGAATAGAAAGACCAGAACTCGTCGTACCGTTCATAGAGTCAGAGGGGACTAGTGTTGTTTTGTGTGATGGTGGAGCTAAGAGATATGAATTTCAATTACTAGCCCCGTATCTTAAAAGTGGAGATATCATTATGGCACATGATTACTCTCCTAATCTTGAATATTTTAAAGCACATATTATGAACAAAACATGGGATTGGTTAGAGATAGACGACAGTCACATAGACGAAGTGTGTCAATCTCAAAATTTACAACCATTCATGCAAGAAGATTTCTTACCTGTAGTTTGGGTCTGTAGACAAAAGGCTTAAAGGGTTGGAATAACTATTCCATAACCTTCATAACGCCTTTGTTTACTATAAGTAGAATCTTCTAAATGTTTGACATGTTTTTTAAAGTGAGATATGTATGCACTAGAAGGTAATCCAGCACCACCTCTACCTCTTCTTTTATGAGACAGATATAATGCTGCATAACCAGCGACAAAAGGATTACTCATACTAGTACCTGACATCATTGCATATCCACCGGGAACGCAACTCAGAATATCTTGACCGGGAGCCAAAAAGTCTAAACTATTTCCGCTACAAGTAAAAGATGTTCTTCTTAAATTCCTATCAATAGCACCTATACTAACTGTTTCTTTATATTTAGCTGGATACATAATATCCACACTAGGGCCAGAATTTCCTGCGGCGCAAAACACAGCTACTTTTTTAGACTGTGCATATCGCACGGCCTGCAATAATCGCCCACTAGAGTATATACTGCCTAAAGACATGGCAATAATATCAGCACCATGATCAACAGCCCAAATAACTCCATCTATGACAGCATTAATGCTACCCGATCCATTATCTGCTAGTGATTTAATGGGCATAATTTTCGCTTGAGGAGCAATTCCTACCATGCCTAGAGCATTATCTGTAGCAGCTATTGTTCCAGCGACATGACTGCCATGACCATTTCTATCCTCTGGTGGTTCTCCAACTTCTATAAAGTTTTTACCACTCACTAAATTACCTTTTAAATCTGGGTGGTCTAAATCACAACCTGTATCTACTACCGCAACAGTTACTCCAGAGCCTTTAGACTTAGGCCATAAATTTTTAATATTGAATTTAATTATTTCCCAACCATGAATTTGTCCAGCACCGTAGGTTAAACCACTAACGTCTTCTCTGATATGAGGTAATAATGCACATTTTCTTCTATCTCTTAACATGTTTGTTTATCCATTCTATATAAGATGAAACCCTAGTAAAACAGGCTGTATCTCCATATACACCTTTTATACTTTTATTATTTGTTAGTATTAAAGAGGATATACCAGCTAATTTACCATCTATAAACATACCACCACCACTATCTCCAGCTGAAATTAAAAACTCTAGTCTTGTAGCACCTCTATCAGCGTGGCATGTTAGCATCTCTTTCATAGTTCCTGCTATAGTATTAGTACCACCTCTTTTTTTGTAATCGTGACCTGTTGCAGCACCAGTACTAAATGTTCCTGTATAGCCATAACCAGCCATAGTACAAGTTTTACCAATCTCATCTCTTTCTGTATACAGTTCAGGTGTTAAAACTTTTCCAAATGATTTTTCACTATATAATAAAGCTATGTCTCCTTTACCAAAATTATTTTTCATATCAAATTCTTTATTAATAATAACTTTATCAATATGAAATCTATTACCATTTATTAGCACATAGACATTTTGAGCATTGTGTGCGACATGAGCAGCAGTAATACACCAGTGTTCGTCTATAATAACACAAGAGCCGATACCTGTTACATTAGCTTCTATCTCTGTAGTTACTGGCATGACACATCGGAATTTAGCTCCGTATTCAACAAATTTTGTATCTGGAACATCTGGTCTATGAGTACCAGCGAATAGAAAAGTATTTGATAATACTAGAATCATACCATATAAAATATATTTAGCTTTCATGATTAATCCTTTCATTCTTAGCTAATATATATTATACACTATCTATTACTTATAATGGTTAATATATGGATACTTATTTACAATCCATTCAAAAACCTTTTTATTTTGAGATATATTGTGACTGTCTGTACTCACTCTCCTGTCTATAATATTTTTATTATAGTATAAATCTGAGTCATTTTGGAAAAAATCAAAACCATACAGGTCTAATTGTTTTATATCATATTCATCTGTAAGATACCATAAAATAGACACTCCTGTTAATAACCTTCCAGTTTTCAATATTCCCTCTTTTATAAAAAATTTAACAGCGTTTGGTTGCAGTTTTTTATTAACGAAAAATTTATCTGGCCGTTTTTTAACTAGTCCATGATAATTTGGGGCCATATCATAACCCGGAATAAAAACAATCTTCATTTTGTTTTCTCGAAAAATTTTTTGACTTTTAGGATTACAGAATTGCCAAATATCTTTACCGCTAGAATTGTGAAATAATATATCTACATATTTAATCTCTGGTGTGAGATAGCATCTATTTAGACTTATTACACTATCATATTCTTCGAAATTAATATTATGATTTAGTACCGAACTGCCGCTGGCAAATAAACAAATCTTTTGATTCTCTATTCCTGAGATCATTATGATAGACCTATTTTAAAACATTCATTATAATATTGATACCATAAATCTGAATAATCACAATTTTTATAATTTTCAAAGTAAGGCCCGCCCTCAGTATAATGAATATTATAAACATCTTCTTTTGGTTCATATTCATCAGCCAACCAATTCCATTCTAAAGGAATCTCTCCTATGAGACTCTCAGATTCAAGCCATTTAAATTGATGAAGCTCCAGACCGCTTGCTTTATTAACGTAGTCTGGAGTGAGAGTATGGCACTTGTGGCAATTCATCAGCATTGCTGACGACCAGTTTTTCTTAGGATATACTGTTTGAATTTGATTAAGAAATTTGGTTTCATTTTTAGGAACATAATCGTGCTTACAAACCTGTACTGCATATTTATCATCTCTTAATCTCCACAACTTAGCAATATCTTCTGTCATCAACATATCACAGTCCATAAACAAAGCCCAACCTTGATAATTCATCAAATGAGGTATTATAAATCTACTAAAAGAAAATTCTGTAGATGATAAATTGTTTCTTTCTCTTACGAAATCATCCTTAATATTGTCTAAATATATAGGAGTTATAGCTACTGGCTTACTACTATTTTTAAGTATACTATACGACAGAACATTGAACGCTACTTTTTCTTTACTGTCATATCCTATAAATATATTAATCATAATTGTTTATTCTCCGGGCTTCTACCTTTTGCTTTTCTTTGACCTTTACAATGATCATAATATTTACCTAAAACAGAAATAGCCTGAGCGTGCTGATGATGAACATGTTGTGGTGTTATATTAATATTTTTGACTCCATAGTTTTTTTCATAGTATTTTCTAATAGAGTCCCAAGCCTCACAATCGTGATATTCTCGATGATCATAAATCAAGTCTTTGTCATACAATTCTTTTACAGACTTTGCATATTGTTTAATATATGGGTGTTGCAAATTAAAATATAAAAATCCACACTCACTATAAACGCCAACTCTACCTAAATAGGCCATCATTTTATCGTCTTTATGTAAATATTCTTTTACAAATTCTATGTTAATGGGATTATGAAAAACACTGTCAGCATCCATACAAATAAGCCCATCTGCTTTTTCATTTAAAATAGCATGGGTAAAGGAATAGACCTTATAACAAAACCTAACACCATCCCATCTAAATCCTTTAACTTCTCTTTTTGAATTTCTTTGTACAAACTTTTCACATTCTGGAACTAAGCTAAAGAGATTTTCATCTTCATTATACTTAACTATTTCGAAAGGCCAGTTATATGTATCAAAGAATCTAAAAGCATATTTTTTGTATAAACTATCGTTATAAGTTGTAACAACTTTAATATTTAATGTATTTGACATTATTTATATCCTTTATTATTTCGTTTTATTGGTTGCGACGGCAAGCCTAAGACCTCTTTGTGTTTCATACCATAGTAGTTATAGCACAAAAAAGAACAAAAGAGTTCATTACTTAATTTGGCAGAAGCTCCTCTATTTTTGTACAGAATATCTGATTCACAAATATCACTATTCATCCTCATAGTAAAAACTTTCTCGTCACCATGACTACAGTATTTTTCCATTGTGTTGGGTGTGCCTATTGCTAGTCCATCGTATATTTCGTGTTTTAATATTTCTCCATTATTAAATACTACATTTCTGAATTTCTTTTTTGTTTTCATACATATAGTATTATTATCAAGATTTTTGCACACATCAAGATCCACATCTTGTATATCATAATCGTATCTCGCTCTAATAATGATATCATAACTACTTGGATCTAATATTAATCTATAACTTAAAAAAACTTTTCTCCATTGACCATAAGCTCTTTTAAAAGAGTCGGCATCATTTGTAAAACCATCCTTTAATTTATTATTTGACTTTTTCCAAAAAGCTTGCTGACTTTTAATACATGTTTCAAGATTATCTTCTACATATTTTTTACATATATTTACTGATTCAAGATAATCCTCTATTTCTATAGTAATATGAATATCTTTCCTATACTTGTCAAAATATTTATTTGTAATAGCATCTGTTTTTAAATAAACGTTTGGGTTGTTATGTTCTTTTTTTTCTAATCCTTTAATACTATAAGTGCTACTATACATATCAATTTTATGTTGTTTATTTTTATTAACAAAAGCTATCTTATCATTTATATTCTTATCATTTCTAATAAATCCTGGCAATAGTAATGCTATTTTCATAATATTTTCTTAAGATATGTAATTTTTGATATAATACTCTAAATCTTCTGGGGTTCCAAGTCCCCACATATTTTCTATATTGTAAGTAATAATTTTTTTATTGTCTTTAATTGCTTCATTGAACACAGGGCAAACATAAAATTCATTATTATATCTAGTATTATTCTGAATCATTTGTTCTGCGTATTTTACATAATCAGATCCTTTTTTCCAATAATATATACCAACAGTAGCTATATTTGATATTGGATTCTTTTCAGCAACCTCAGTAACAAAACCATCACCATTTGTTTTCGCAAAAGACCATTTGGGGTGGGTCGATTCAAAAGTTAATATACCAGCATCTACATCCATCTCTTGCATTTTATACATGAATTCACTACTATTCCAATCTACAAATTGATCAGAATTTGCTATGATAAGAGGATTGTCATTATCTATAATATTTTTAGCTAACAGTGTTGTGCAAGCAGCCCCTTCAGTAATACCATCTATAGGAATTATATTAACAGAATTATCTCCTACTATCATAGATAATACCGTATTTAAATTGTATTTTGCTTGATGTTCTTTTTGAACGATAAAAGTATAGTTACTATCTAAAGATAAATTATCTACTACAACCTGTATCATTGGTTTGCCATTAACCTCTATTAGTGGTTTTGGAAATGTATATCCCGCTTTCTCAAACCTGCTTCCAGCACCAGCCATAGGTATCAATACATTTAGTTTTTTGTCCTGCCACTTCATAGAAACCTCCTGCTTTAGTTTATTTATTTTATTGTAAATGTTTGTAGTTGTTAAGTCATGAGAATTTTTTACTCTATATATATTAGCTCCAGATCTTTTAGCAGCTAGTAATCCGTGGGGAGAATCTTCGACAATCAAAGTCTCTTCTGGAACATAGCCAAGTTTTGACATAGCAGACCAATACATTTCTGGATGAGGCTTAGAAACATTTACATCTTCATTGCTTAATACTAAATCTAAATATTCTATAATTTCTAATTTACTAACTACTGTGTATACTGTTTTTCTTATTGAATTAGAACATACAGCAAGATGATAGCCGTCGCTATTTAATGTTTTCATCATGTGTTTAAGTTCTTTATTTACTGCTATTTCTGATAATTTTCTTAATGTTGTTTTTTGTTTTTTTTTCCAGATAATCTGATGTAAATCAACTGGTAGAGATTTATCTTTTGTCAACATTTGTAGTTTTTGATTTGTTTTTAACCCATCATATTTATTTAGATGTTCATTCCATTCTATTTTATATTCATCTGGCAATGCTTCGTTAAGTGCTTCATAGTGTATTTGTTTAGCATCTAGAAGAACTCCATCCAAATCAAATATTACAAGACCAATAGTTTGTTGTTTCATAATTCAAATTCTCCCACAAAATCTGAACATATTCCAGAAATGTTTTGCTTAAAACTATAGAAGGCTTCTGACAGAGTGCTACACATAACCACACTTTTTTTTGATAGTTTATTTGTATTGTATGTCCAAATATAACCTTTACTTGTCAACGCATAAGTATCTGTATCATTCCAAAAACAATTTAACTGACCATTATCTATCATAAATTCAAAAGCTTTAATATTTTTAGCGTGACACCATAAACTATTTCTATAATTAATTAAAAAGCTTAGGTCTACCTCATACTGAGGCTCGTCATGTCCAAGATATAATCTTTTATCGATAAACCTTAAATCAATTTCTACGTCATAGCCAATAGCAATACAGTATTCTATTTGACTGATTGTGTTTTCTGATTCTGGCTTAGGTCCGTTTATATTACCTCTATGAGATATTAATATCATAATATTTTTGTAAAAACTTAGATTCAGACTTATTTAATGCATTTATATTATTTGTAGCATATTGATTTCTATTACTATTATGCTTATTAATTAAATTATTTTTATTTTGTATTATAGCTTTTTTATCAAATACTTCCTGATTAATTGTTAATATTTTAATCAAGTCATCACACAAATTTTCATAGTGACCCCATATTAATTGATCAGAATGATAGACACCTATAAAGTCTTGATAATAATCATATAAACAATTTGAGTTATTAATGACATTATCAATAAATTTTTCGTATTCATTTGACTGACACACATTTTCTAATCTATGTTTAGTTTGCCAATTAAAAGATTTCCCAAATTTATTTTTCTTTTTTCTTGCTCTATGATACCATAAGGATCGCAGCCATGTATCTGGTTGTCTAACAAAAAAGAATACAGATTTATCCCATGCAGGAGATTTGTGAGCATCATAAATAGGGTCATCAACAAAAGAAGATCCTTTAACATAATCTATCAACATTTTTGAAACCCATTTACCCCCAGTTTTAGGGAAATGTATGAATAAACTATTTTGAAGAGATATTGCCATGATAAAAAATATAATCTCCGTCATGTAGATCTATTAAAGGTAAAGAATTATTAAATTCTTCTAGCGAATTAACCTCAACTAGTCCTTTGTTTTTTATGTTGTACGCACAGTTGTAATTACGAGAATTAAAAAAATTATAGATATTTGAATCTGGAGTTTTAGAAAATTTAGGATAACATTCTATCATGCAGGTAGGTGAAAATCTGTCTATAGTTTTCTCCGCTCCGATTAACACATCGTATTCGTTACCTTCTACATCAACTTTAATAAAACCGACATCTTCAAAATCAAAACTGTCTACAGTTCTAACTTCGACAGTGATTTCTTGACCACCTACTAAATTTTGAAAACCAGAATTTGAAAGCCTTTTATCGTCCACCCAAAAAGACGACTGCCCATCAACACGGCCCACTGCGATATTATAGCATTCAAAATTATCACACTTTTGATTTATTTTTTTAAGTTGCTCAAATACAGGAGGAACTGCTTCAAAAGAGTAGACTCTCTTACTGTGTTTACAAAAAAACGAAGCATACATACCAGTAGCACCACCAATATCTATAGTATTCTTATCTTTGGATAACCATCTAGGAGTTTGACCTAGCATAAATCCAGCCACATGCTTGTCGTATACGCCTTTATTAAAAACTCTTTTTGCTAAAACTTGCTGTGATAATTTTAATTCATTCATTTCATTAGTACCTGTAGTGCCACACGATTTTTACTTTTGCAGAAAGCACCCCTATGAATACCAGCACCGGGATCAAAAGCTACACAATTAGCTTTATCAGAGGTGTATACTTCATGCTCTTTTAATATCTTATTAGATAAATCCGTATTGTCTAGTAATAATCTTCCAAAATTATAAGAAACCCGCAGACGTTTCGGTAGTCTAAACACAGAACGTCTAGCATCTGGAGTATGACAATAACTACCTGTAGTGATTGATCTACCAAAAATTTGCTGTAATTTATTTATCATAAATCTATTACTTGTAGGAACATAAGAAAATGGGCCAGCCTGATCATCAATATCATTTAAATAAATCATAGCTTTCATAACATCTTCTTTTGGGTCTATGTGATAGCATATAGTTTCAGGTTCTTCTTTACAGTCTAACATGAAACCCCTATAATGAACATCGTTAGGTTTAGATACCAGTAAAACAACATTTACAACACTTAAATTTCTACCATTGTAATTTGATGCAGCTGACAGTATATTTTTTTTCTTAAATATTCCGCTTACCATATTTATCGTTTCATTATCGCACCCCATCATTCTATCATATCTATCAACTCTTTGATTGGTAATCTTCATGTTGATAAGGCCATCTATATTTTTTTGTAATTTTTTAGTAAGAGATGTTGTGTCTATAGAGCAGGCGTGTACCCCTTTTTCAAAGAAATCTTCAAAAACAGGATTGTCTTTTACTATTTTACTGCGTCTGCCATAAGTGCAAGAATGGTTAAAATAACCGGGTAATTTTTCACCTCTCCATTTTTTAGCGTATTTATGCTCTTTAGACAAAAACTCGATGTCTTTAGATTTGGCTAATATTTTATTTAAAGCATCTGTAAAACTACTGTAGTTATTGGTAGAAACAGCCTCTTCCATTTGTTTAATTTCTTGTTCGCAAGGGTCTTCCAATCTCCATTCATCTTTTAATTCTGGAAAATCTGCTATATCAGTTAACTGAAACCAATGATTGTTAATTGGATTGTCGAATCTCATTTTTCTAAACCTTTCTTTTTAAAACAAAAACCATGACGACGAAAAAACCCTTTTCTCATATCACTAATATTTTTTAAATAGTATGTCTCTTTTTCATCGTAAAACATATTGTAACGAGCAAAAACTTCAGACCAATAATCTAAGTCTTTACAGTTTACATGATGATGACCGGGAGTTCCCGGTACGGCTGCTGTAGCAACGACTATGTTAGCTTTTGCAAAAACAGGAAGATAATTATCTATATATTTTTCATCTACATGCTCTAAAAATTCACTAGACCATGCTAAATCAAATTCTTGTTTTAGATCAAGTTTTTCTTTAGAAAAATCATGTATTACTATATCTTCTTTATCTTTTAAAGTAAAATCTCCATCAACACCTGTCCAAGAGATGTTTAATACTTCAGCTATACTTTTCATTCCACCGGGGCCACAACCGATATCTACCATAGTTTTAATACCATATTTACTTACTAAGTATGGCAATATCTGTGTGTCCACATTAGTTACGTTCTGATGACCACCCAAGTGATCTGGTAGCGTGTCCATGTTTCCCCTTACGGTTTGTAGCACAAGATGTGTAGGTGTGGAGATGTTTCAGGGTTAAGGGATTTAAAGTTTATAAATCCGATACGAGTTATCAATTCTCTTATTTCTTGTTTGTCATATCCTGCTTTGTGAAGATCAAATTCTACTTGTCTTTTAGGATTTTTACCTTGCCAGCCCCAGAACCCAGCTTTAGCATGTTTTATTTGTTTAGGATCATTTCTGTTATTAATCCATTGATTAATATGAAATGTAATATTTGGTACTTCTAGCTCTACGCATCCTGTTGGCTTTAATATATCATACCAATCTGTAAGTAGTTTCTCACCTTCTATAAATGTCATATGTTCTAAAAAATGTCTAGAATATATTATCTCTACAGTGTTGTTAGGTATCTGTTTTTTTATGTCTAAAGCATTACAACAAAAATCAACAGTTGGCAAATTTCTGATGTCGCATTGTTTCCAATGCGGTCTTCTCGGTTTTTCACCCCCACCCACTTCAAGTTTCATTAAATAATCTCCTATGTGGTATTCCTTGATTTATTTCAGACATTTTCCATTGTGTATACGAACAATCATATAACCATTGTTTTCTGTCTATGTCGCATTTAGTGTTAAGTATCTTTTTGTTTATTTCTTTATAGCTGACAGGATAAGAGAAACCTTCTTCAGACAGTGTTACGGTAGGGATTCCTTCACAAATAGCCTCAACTAAACTATTACTATTGTATCCAACGACTAATTTTGCGCAAGAAAAGTCTCTGTATAGATTATTTCCTCCATTTGTTATATTACCATCATGAACATTTTTACTAAATGAAACCCCTTTATATTTTTCTAATAAAAATTTTAAATTATCAAATCTTCCCGTTTTAACAAATCCCGGATGTTTTCTTATAAGTATATGCTCATTCGTAAAATTTCTAATTTCAGCAACTACAGTGTCGATCCATCTTGCATAAGTTTTATATTTTTGTATGAGTGAATTTAAACTTGTGTCTATGGGATTTTGCAATAAAATTAGTATATAGTCACCAGTATTTTTCCAAGGTTTTATTTCTATATCCTGTTCCTTTTGTATTAAATCCCACCTATCTCTTGGGCTGTTACTATTTTTAAAATCTCCATGATTATATGCGTAGTGCCACAAGCCTAATCTAAAATAAAAATTATTAAGATCATTTAAGCTAAGGTTTTTTCTAAATACTGGTTGTTCTAAAACTAATATTTTCTTGTTTTGTTGTTTTATATAATTATAAATATTGCAATATGCAGGTTTTGCTATCCCACAAACACTAGATTGTATATAAGCAGTCGCAGAACCATCGTCTTGAGACATATTCTCTAGTAAATGATATTCTTCGTTTTCTGGAAAAGGAAATGATCTATAAGCACCCTTTATACCTACTATCTTATTTTTCCGCATGATTCCCTTACTATGTCATTGTGATTAAACTCTGCCCAGTATAATTCAAAAGCTACGCCTTCTTGCAATCCTTCAAATTGATGATATACCCCAGGTTTTACTCTTGTGAAATCACCTGGCCCTAGTATTGTCTCGTCTACAAGATCATAGTCTTTTTGCCACACTCTAACTATCATTCTACCTTTTTCAACAAAAAAACCATTCCACTTAAACTCATGTTTATGTTTAGAACAAACACCACCTTCTACAAAATTAATTCTATGAAATTCTAAAACCCCATTAGCATGAACTAATTCTGTGTCTCCCCACACTTTTCCAGCTTTCATTATTCATTTCCTTTGTTTAGTAAAACAGCTCTATTAATAATGTTTTTTATTTTTTCAGGATCATCTTTGACATTAAATTGAAAATCCATAATAGTACTTAAACAATGATTTAAATCATCCCACTCTCTTAATGCAGGAAAGACTCCTTTTCCTTCTCCTAATATTTCTACGTCTACACCCAGACCCATTATTTCATAAATAATTGAACTAGATACAGATACAACTTTTTCTGCATCTAAACATTCTTTAATTGTTTCTTTGGTAGAAATCTCATATTTTTTAGGAAGATTACAGGACACAGGATATTCTTTTATATTATCTTTTAGTCTGAGTTCTATGATGGGATGAGGACAAAAAATTATTTGGTACTCGTCTGTATTTATTTTATTATCCTTGATATAATTATCTATAATTTCGTCATATATATTGTCTGGATCATTTGCATTATAAAAATGAGTCATTGTACTATCCCAAACTAATTGTCCTATAAAAACAATTTTCTTTTTACTCTTTAATTTCTTAAGATTTTTCTTGGAGTAATGATTATAAATTTTAGACATATTATCTTGATAATTTTCTGCATTAAAATATTTTGGGTCTAGATTAGTAGAGTCAAAACATATACCTCCAGAAAACAACATAAAACTATCTTTTTGTTGAGTGGGAAGAAGATTTCTCTCTACTATAGCATACTCTTTGTTATATCTTTTACACAAGTCTATAACCCAAGAGCATGTAGGTTTAAGATTATTCCACACAAGAATAATACCATCATAATTTTTAATATGATTAGTAAGAACCCAGCATTCTATAGGATTTTTTGGTGGGCCAGTTACTTCTAATTTATATACCGTAGACAAGCAAGAGACAAGCACACTTTTAATGTCACAAGTAAGTAGCGAGTCATCATGGTCATAAATTACTAATTTTTTTTGTTGTTCCATTTTGGCCTATTTTTAATTTTGTTTAAAAAATAAGCTGAGTCCTTAACAACATCAACATTGTAACTTCTATAATAATTTAAATGACCAAATAATAGATGGCAAGGATCAGCACATAAAGTTATTAGGTTATTATAATCTAGTTCCTTTGTAGGGTCAACACTTACAGGCACTATATGATGTACCTGTAATTTTTTACCCTTTCCACAAGCAGCACAAGTAGGAAAGTCTTGTATAAAGTTATTTCTAACTTTTCTCCATTGATAAGACCTCCTAAGAGATCTAAATATAGTTAGTATATTAAACATTATTTATAAAACTTGTGCAGCTATCAGACACCCTTTAGATACTGCGTGTAAAGGATCGTCTGAATGTTTTACTACTTCAATTTCAAGAGGAAAATCAGATGCTAATAATTTTTCATGTAATTTTTCTACATAACCATTAGCTTTGGAAGTCCCTCCAGCGACAACAATTTTAATAGGATGTTTAAATTTAGGCAATGCTTTATGACCGTCTAATGCAGCACCTAGTTGTTTGGCTGTGTATTCAATAAGTCTTTCGTAATAAGACGATACAGCACTTAAAACAGGATTGTCATTAGGCTCACCTACTTTAAACTCTCCGCTTTCTTTCTCGACTTGAACAACACTATCTGGTTCTCCGCTGGCGACAGCACTCATGCGGTCTACCCAATCGCCAGATTTAGTTGTACTGAACACTACCGTTGGCTCACCGTTAAGCATAACGCAAACATTGGTCATGCCAGCACCGCAACTAATACCAATGCCTGTATAATCACTATCTTCTAATTCAGCATAGCATAAAGCCTCTGCTTCATTAATAGCTCTAGCTTCATAACCTACTTCTGAAAGAATGTTTTTTACTACATCTTCATGGTAGCCTACGTCAAAATCTTCGTCTTCTTGATCTACTGGTTGTGCAGGAACGCAGAACACAAGTTTTTCATTTTCTTCGGATGACTCTCCTACTACTTCTTTTAATATATATGCTAATATTCTTTTAGCATCTTTTTCTTTTACAGACACTACTCCGCGATACATAGGGCGACGAGCCGTTTCATTTCTTTCTACGGCTTTTTCTATAGCGTCTTTACCGAGAATAATAAAGGAACCATCTTCAGCTTTGATAAAAACTTTACCTTTTAATCCTTTTTCGATCATTTTATTAGCTACGGGAGTCGATGGTTTAATTACATAAAAAGCATCTCTAAATTCAACAAAATTAATATCATCTCCATCTTGAGATGACATCACAATAAAACTAGTACCTACATCTAAGCCTTTCATATTTAACCCCTCATATTTTTGAGTTTATTAACTGAAGAAGAAATATCGTTTTTCTTTTTCGTATTAGTACCTAACTTATCAAATTTTTTCTGTAAATTATTTGTTTTAATATCTTTATCTAAAACAACTTTAGTATCATCTATTTGTATTGATTTGACTTTTTCTGCTTTTTTTTGTTTATCGAAAAAACTATTTATTTTTGTGGTTGGCATTTGATTTCCATTGTTTTGCATATAAGCAATTACAAAACCCATAGCAAATACAAGGATATGGGTAAATACCAAAATTGACATAGCAGATAATATATGCATGTTATTCATTTTACAAATCTCTTTTTTTATATCTAACAATAGATATTACACCGATAAATAAAAAAACTCGCCACTAGGACGAGTTTAAAAGGTCGTTAACGCTAATGGTTTTTATACCATGCTTGGATTAATAACTCTTCCTTTTTGTGTTCTTACTACAAATCCAGACCTAACAAGGTAAGGCTCTATACTATTTTCTATAGTTTCCATAGAGATACCTGTCATGCTTGATAAACTTTTTATACCAATAGGATTTCCTACATTATTTTTTAATGCTTCTAAATACTTACGATCATTATCATCCATACCCTTGGAATCAATTCCTTGATTTAGAAATATGTCATCAATACTATTTGTTTTGCCACTATAGAAATGAGTATAACTTTTATACCATTCTAGCCGAGCATTTAATATTCTTGGAGTACCTTTACTTCTTTTGGCTACTTCAACAAGGTTTTCTTCTGTAATACTAATATTCATCTTACTACAATTCGACCTTGCTAGTTTAGCTAGTTCATCTGGACTATAGAAATGAAGATGTTCTTTAACTGCAAACCTGTCGTAAAAAGGCTGACTTAAACTACCACCACTGGTTGTTGCACCTACTAAAGTGAAAGGTGGAATGTCAATGTCTTCTGGTTCTTTGTCTAGAACTATGCTGGCTTTGAAATCTTCCATCACAGGATACAGAAATTCCTCGACGATTTTTGGCAGTCTATGTATCTCATCAATAAATAAAACTTGTCTATAATTAATATTAAGCAAGTATCTTGTCATAGATTTAATACTTCTGATAGATGCTCCATTGGCTATTACCAAATCAGAACCGAGTTCGTTAGCAATAGCGCAAGACATTGTTGTTTTACCTAGACCGGGAGGCCCGTCAATTAAAACATGAGGCATGGGTTTGTTTTCACCCTTCGCTCCATAGGCAAATATCTTCAATCTGGTGACAACATCTTCTTGTCCAATAATATCGTCAAAAGCAGTAGGTCTTAAAGTAGCCATTCTATTTTCCTTTCACCCAAAAAATAAAGTCGTTTCGTTCGTCATCAAAAGCAGAATCCAATACTCCTTTATTGACTAAACTTCCAATTAAATTACTAACCAATCTTCTATTTAAGTCTTCTAAAAAAACGTGATAATCGTCATCCGATATGAAAAATACAATTTCTTGATTTGATTTTCTTTTCTTTTTAACAAGATAACTTTTTATTAACGCTATAGATTCGTTAAGAGGCAATACTTGATTAAGTTCTTCAGTAGATTCTTTATTTTCTTCAAGAGACTCGGCTTCCATCATAGCAACTTCAATATCTTGTTGATCTTCTTTTGCTCCAAAAGCACAATAGACTAATTTTCTACTCCAATCAACTAACATATCTAAGTCTTGAATTTCTAGCATTTTTTCCCGTGACATTATCTACTCCTAATTTAGTATATCCAATAACCCTTTGTAATAAGAAGGCATTTGCAAAAAGTAAGAAGCGTGTGCTTGTATGTGATTAGTATATTCTAAATTCAGTTTGTCTACAACAAAATGTTTTTTCTTCCAGATAGCTTCGTCGTAATGATTACTTCCAAGGTACATGAAAAACTGCTCTTTCGATGTACCGTTGGAAGCATCACTCACAGGAAACTTTTTGGACGGTTTAACTAACCAAGTGTTGCTATCTTCTTGCACTATTTCTTCTATAGCTTTTTTGAGCCATTTTTCCCAAGCTGACCAATCTATATCAAATTTTTTTGAATTTGCTGGGTATCCATACTCATTATATTCTGGATAGTAATTATAGTCATCATCGTCATACTCATTGTATTCAGGATCATTGTTATTAGTTGACATAATTCATATCCTATAAAAAGAGGAGGCTGCGGGGAGAGATGAATAATGAATATATTATACCCCACAACCCCCTCTTAGTCAAACTTAAAATTCTTCGTCCTCATCATCTTCAAACTGATCCCAATAATCTTCATCATACTCATCATAAACTGTAGAGTACTCATCTTCATCAACATAAGAGTCTGCCTCAAATTCAGCCTTATAAAGAGGCTTTGGCAATTCACCTTGATAAAGACCGACTACTTCATATTTGCAAGTGCGAAGTTTCTCGCAGTTACAATCGCTGGGAACACTGACAACATCTTCAGGATTAATTTTAACAATCACTATATTATCACCAGCATCAACATTACCATAGTTAGCAACATAGTTCAACGCTCCCGCATGAAGACCTTGTGAGCATCCAACTTTACGATTGTCGTCTACCTTTGCTCGACGCATTTCGCAGACCTGACCAACCTTATTGTCGAATGTTCCTTTCCACTTGTCTTTGAAATCGCTGTTGACTGCTTTGTATGCAAGAAAACAACCGTCTTCAGTGATGGGAAGATTCTCATGCTCCAAGAAGTCATACAGTTCTTGCTGACTTTGCATACTTGGATTCTCCATAAGATTTTCCAAGAATTTTACAAGAGGCTCAAAGGGCAAGCCCTTGCTCATAAATTCTATAATTCTTTTGCTGATGCTGCCGTGAACTTCTTCACCTTCAAACATCACCTTGCCATTTACGATTGATACTTGTCCGTCACTAAAGCTAGCAACAGCCTTCTCAATGTCTACCAGTTCTAGCAACTCATCTTCTGTCGCAGTTGGTAGTGCTTCCAGAATCAACTTGTAATTAGTATGATCTGGAATTACTTGGTGAGCCTTATTCTTTAAGATCACCGTTAAGTTACCGTCAACCCACATAAAAGGAACACTCATAATTAAACTCCTGTGATTAAAACCTAAACCAAATTTCCTATTGTTGTTCTCAGTTCGCTGAGTTCAACATTGTCAAACCATTTGTCTCTACCATAGTAACCAGTGTTATGAATATCTGTAGGGTCATTAGTCTTGATCCTCTCAACATCCAAATCGTCGTTACTACTAACAATATACTTTAGTATCGGTGACTTGTCAATAGTATCTTTAAGAATTTTTCTAAGAGCATCCATTTTAGGCAGGGTCTTGATGATTGCCTGACTATGGGATTTCTTACCAG